>Ga0056115_1000292_pt1 | contig 23881 bp, 18 predicted proteins | sample WorMetOlspDAHAB1_FD_77007 | JGI IMG/M metagenome (GOLD analysis project Ga0056115, IMG submission 77007) | Marine gutless worms symbiont microbial communities from Max Planck institute for Marine Microbiology, Germany - Olavius sp. DAHAB.1 ...
CCGCCGCCGCCGGGCGATTCGATAACGAAAGTGTCGCCTGGCTCCATATCGACCTTATCGGTCCCCGCCAGCCAGATGATGGTGCCGCTGGCCTTTTCGACCCAGTTCCGGCCGACCATGCCCGGTTCGCCGCCGTCGACGCCGATCGGGGCGACCTGGCGGTGGCCCGACAGGATGGCGGCGGTCATGGCTTCACGGAACCGCAGGCGCCGGTGGACGCCGCTGCCGCCGCGCCAGGCGCCCCGGCCGCCCGAGCCGCGGCGCACCGCAAAGCGCTCGACCAGCACCGGGAATCGCCATTCCAGGACCTCCGGGTCGGTCAGACGCGAATTGGTCATATGGGTCTGAACGCCGTCGGCCCCGTCGAACCCGGGACCTGCGCCCGAGCCGCCGCCGACGGTCTCGTAATACTGGTAGGTGTCGTTGCCGAAGGTGAAATTGTTCATCGTGCCCTGAGAGCCGGCCATCACGCCCAGCGCGCCGTACAGCGCGTCGACGATGATCTGGCTGGTCTCCACATTGCCGGCCACCACGGCGCCCGGCGGGATCGGCTTCAGGATCGAGCCTTCGGGGATGACGATATCCAGCGGCTTCAGGCAGCCCTCGTTCAGCGGGATTTCGTCCTCCACCAGGGTGCGGAACACGTAAAGGACCGCGGCCCGGGTCACCGCGGCCGGCGCGTTGAAATTGTTGAGCTGCTGCGGGCTGGACTTGGAGAAGTCGATGTTGGCCGACCGGGTGGTCCGGTCGATGGTGATTTCCACCGAAACCTGGCTGCCATCGTCCATGTAGCAGGTAAACGCGCCGTCCTTCAGGACGTCCAGCACCCGGCGAACCTGTTCTTCCGCGTTGTCCTGCACGTGGCCCATATAGGCGTGCACCACGTCCAGTCCGTACTGGTCGACCATGCGGCGCAATTCGCGCAGGCCCTTTTCGTTGGCCGCGACCTGAGCGTGCAGGTCGGCGACGTTCTGTTGCGGGTTGCGGGCCGGGTAGGGGCCGCTGGACAGCAGCTCCACCACGGCCTTTTCGCGGAACTGTCCGGCCTCGACCAGCTTGAAATTGTCGAAGACGACGCCTTCCTCGTCCAGGGTCTTGCTGTCCGGCGGCATCGACCCAGGCGTGATGCCGCCGATATCCGCATGGTGGCCGCGGTTTGCAACGAAGAACAGGATGCGCTCTTCCTTGTCGTCGAAAACCGGCGTGATCACAGTGATGTCGGGCAGGTGCGTGCCGCCGTTATAAGGCGCGTTCAGCGCGAACACGTCGCCCGGCGCAATGGCACCCTTGTTCGCAGCGATCACGGTCTTCACGCTTTCGCCCATCGAGCCCAGGTGCACGGGGATATGCGGCGCGTTGGCGACCAGGTTGCCGCCCGGGTCCAGGATCGCGCAGGAGAAATCCAGCCGCTCCTTGATGTTCACCGAATAGGCGGTGTTCTCCAGCGTCGACCCCATCTGCTCGGCGATCGACATGAACAGGTTGTTGAAGATCTCCAACATCACCGGGTCGACGTCGGTGCCGACGGCTTCCTGCTTGGGCCGCGCCTTGACCCGGCGCATCATCACATGCCGGTCGGCCTCCACTTCGGCGCGCCAGTCCGGCTCGACCACGATGGTGCTGTTCGGCTCGACGATCAGCGCCGGGCCGTCCACATGGGTGCCGGGCGCCAGGTCCGAGATGTCGAAAACCGGCGCGTCGACCCAGGCGCCGCGGGAATAGAACGGCGTGGTGGCGCGATGTTCCGATCCATGTTCGGGCAAATCGATCTCGGGCCTGTGTTCGGCCTGTGCGTCGGCCGTGCCGATGACCTCGATCGAGACCGCCTGCACCACGTGCGCCTTGCGTTCCATGATAAAGCCGAAGCGCTGCTGGTGGGCCTCTTCGAACTGAGCCAGGATCCGCGCCAGCGTGCCAAACTCCACCAGAATGGCGGTGTCCGAACCTTCGTAACGGACCAGCACGTTCTTCACCACGCTGATCTGGTCTTTCGACAGGCCCTGGCGGCGCAGTTCTTCGACCGCGTCGTCGGCGATGTGGTTCAGGGTTTCGCTCACTTCCGACAGGACCGAGCCGTCCAGCGGCTTCTCGATGGTCTGTTCGCGCATCACCCGCTGATCGGCCAGCCCCATGCCGTAGGCCGACAGAACGCCGGCATAGGGATGCAGATAGATCGACGACATGCCCAGGGTGTCGGCCAGGTCGCAGGCGTGCTGTCCGCCGGCGCCGCCGAAACAATGCAGCGTGTAGTTGGTGACGTCGTAGCCGCGCTGGGTCGAGATCTTCTTGATCGCGATCGCCATGTTCTCGTTGGCGATGCGTCGGAACCCGACCGCGACCTCTTCCGGCGTCCGCTGGGTGTCGGTGGCCGCCGCGATCTCCGCGGCCAGGGCGGCGAAGGTCTTCGACACGACGTCGCTGTCCATGGGCTGATCGCCCGTGGGTCCGAATACCTGCGGGAAGAAGTCCGGCGCGATCCGGCCCAACATGACGTTGGCGTCGGTGACAGTCAGCGGACCGTTGCGGCGGTAGCAGGCCGGGCCCGGGTTGGCGCCCGCGGAATCGGGGCCAACGCGGAATCGGGTGCCGTCGAACATCAGCATCGACCCGCCGCCGGCGGCGACGGTGTTGATCTGCATCATCGGCGCGCACATGCGCACGCCCGCGATCAGCGTCTCGAATGTCCGCTCGAATTCGCCGTCGAAATGCGCGACGTCGGTAGAGGTTCCGCCCATGTCGAAGGTGATGATCTTGTCCAGCCCGCTCATCTCTGCGGTGCGCGCGGCGCCGACGATGCCGCCCGCCGGGCCCGACAGCACGGCATCCTTGCCCTGGAAGAACCGGGCGTCCACCAGGCCGCCGTTCGACTGCATGAACATCAGGCGCGCGGCGCCCAGGTCGTCGACCACCTGGTCCACATAGCGGCGCAGGATCGGCGACAGATAGGCGTCGACCACGGTGGTGTCGCCGCGCGGAATCAGCTTCATCAGCGGGCTGACCCGGCTGGAAACCGAGATCTGGGTGAAGCCGATCTCCTCGGCCAGCGCGGCGATCGCCTCCTCGTGATCCGGGTAGCGGTAGCCGTGCATCAGCACGATCGCGATGGCGCGGATGCCTGCGTCGTACGCGGCTTCCAGATCGTCCACCGCGGCCGCAAGGTCGATCGGGCGCAGCACCTGCCCGTCCGAAGACAGGCGTTCGTCCACTTCCACCACCCGTTCGTACAGAAGCTCCGGCAGTTCGATTTTGCGCGAGAACAGGTTGGGGCGGTTCTGGTAGGCGATCCTCAGCGCGTCGCGGAAACCCTTGGTGGTGACCAACAGGGTTCGTTCGCCGCGGCGCTCCAACAGCGCGTTGGTGGCGACCGTCGTTCCCATCTTGACCGCGCGGATCGCCTCCGCCGGGATCTGGTCTGACGGGCTGAGGCCCAGCGTGTCGCGAATGCCCTGCAGCGCGGCGTCCCGGTACAGTTCCGGGTTTTCCGACAACAGCTTGTGGGTGACGATATGGCCGTCCGGTCGACGTGCGACGACGTCGGTGAAGGTGCCGCCACGGTCGATCCAGAATCCCCAGCCGGAGCCGGGCGCCTTGTCCCTTGCCTTCCCGTTGCCCGACTGGCGCGCGTCGGTCTTCTTCGTCATCGCGGTCTCCAGCCGTACGATCGCGGCGTTGCGTTCACTGTTTTGTCCCGACCGGCATTAAGATATCGCTAAGCTTCCAACGCTGGACCGGGCACGCGTCACGACCGCTGCAGGACGGCGGGCACAGCCGCGCCCGTCGCCGGCCACCGGCCGGTTCTCGGATCAGTCCAAAGTGGAAGTGGGCAGTGCGCCGGCGGGCGGGCTTTGTTCCGCCCGCCGGTTACACAATTCCCGGGTTACATCGCGCGGTAGGAGTCGATGACCTGTTGTCCGGCGTTGCCGGCGCGCTCCAGCCACTCCTTGGTCATGGTGTCGCCGATCTTCAGGAGATCGTCGCGCAACTGGTCGCCCGGCCCGTCGACGGACATGCCGTTGGAGGCGAGCTGTTCCTTGTACCAGTCGGCCAGTTCCTGCGCCTTGGCCCAGCCGTCCTTCTCGGCCTGCGCGGCCTCTTTCAGGACGATTTCCTGGATCTCCGGGCTCAGCGCGTTCCAGGCATCCATGTTGACGATGACCATGTTCTTGGGCAGCCAGGCCTTCACGTCGTACCAGTATTTGACGTGTTCCCAGATCTTCCGGTCGTAGCCGGTCGCGCCCGAGGAGATCATGCTCTCGGCGACGCCGGTGGCGAAGGCCTGGGCGATCTCGGCGGCCTCGATCTTGGTCCGAACCGCGCCCATCAGCTCGGCCAGCCGCGACGTCGCGGAATTGTAGGCCCGAAACTTGATGCCGCGCATGTCGCGGGTGCTCTTGACCTCGGACTTGTTGTAAAGGCCCTGAGGCGGCCACGGCACGGCGTACAGCAGCATGACGCCTTTCTTCTTCAGCGTCTCTTCCATCGCCGGCTTGGAGGCCTGGTACAGGTTCCAAGACTGCTCGAAGCTGGTGGCCAGGAACGGCAGCGCATCGATCTCGAACAGCGGATCCTCGTTGCCCAGCGCGGAGATCAGGCGTTCGCCGATCGGCGCCTGCCCGGTGCGCACGGCACGGAAGATGTCGCTGCCCTTGAACAGCGAGCCCGCAGGATGGGTTGCGATCTCAAGCTCGCCACCGGTTGCCTCGGTCACCCGCTGCGCGAACGCGGCGGCGTTTTCCGAATGATAGCTGGTGGCCGAATAGGCCAGCGGCATGTCCCACTTCTCGGCGAGGGCGGCTGACGCGCTCATGATCAAAGCGCAAACCGTACCCCCAACGACCAATTTGCTCAGGCGCATCTGGTTTTCCCTTTTGGTGTGTTGTTAAAACCGCACGTTGCGGAAAGTCTAATTCTTTGCAGCACTGATGCCAAAGCCAATCTGTTAACCATGTTGCGCGCCTTCAGTCGAGTCCCGCGAATTTGCGGTATTCAGATAAGAAGACAATCGCTGGGCTTCTACAAGACAGTGCCCTGGCAAGACGTTCGCAGTATTAACCAAATATCTTAAGAAAAGGTAATGCGAAAGCATGGGCCTGACGTTAACCATCGATTGATTGCTTTCAGGCAAGCTAAGGGCCTTGAGTATAAAGGAATCATGGGAGGGCCGACGGCATGGCTCGCATTACCGACTTCGTCAGCCCGCGCATTGCGGCAGGGGCCCAGCAGGATATCTGGGCGCGTCAGCTCTTTTTCTCGCATATCGGCACCGCGAACGTGCACCGGGTCGACGATTACGGCCTGGAGGTCAGCGCGGAAATCGATACCCACGCCTTCGAGCTGCCCGAGCATGAAAAGCGCGACCACAGCTTCGTCCTGGAACTGGACCCAGACCCGGACGCGGCCGAAGGACCGGCGCGGCTGACCATCGACGGCGTGCCGGCGCGCGAGGCCACCTTTCAGGTCAAGGACAACCGCCTGGTGGTGCAGGCCAAGTTCTACGGCGACAGCGCCCAGGCGATCTCCATCGAACGCTCGCGGCGCGACGACCGGGAGACCCACCTCAGCCTGTGGGGCAAATACAAGCTGTTCGTGCGCGCCGCCGCGGCCTGCCGCCCCGCGCCGGCGGCCTTGCCTGCCGCCCCCATTGCCGCTAAAACCCGGGGACTGCCGTCCAATTGCACGGCCACGCGTCCCCTTCGTCTAGTGGCCTAGGACATCGCCCTCTCACGGCGAAAACAGGGGTTCGAGTCCCCCTAGGGGACGCCACCCTACGCCTTCGGCTTCGGGCGACAGGCCACCCAGGTGGCTTGTCGCCCGAAGCCGTTTAGGCGTAGGAGTGCCCGCCGGAGCCTCGGCGTAGGCGGGCCGCGGCCCATGTGGTCGAGCACCCTCACGATTTGACATGCCTGCAGTTTCTTGGCCCGCCGTGGCGCCCGACATTGAGACAGGCGTGATGAAGACCGTTGCCAGGCAGCCTCGTTGCCGTCCCCCGGCGCTCACTCCGCTGCCGCAGCCTCCCCGTCGCCCTGAATCAGCTCCATGATCCGTTCGCTGACCTCGTCATAATCGCGGGAGTTCGCGATCTCGCCTTGCACCCGGTAGTCGTTCATCACGACGATCCGGTCGGCGAGCGCGATCATCTCGGGCATGTCGCTGGTGATCAGCAGGATCGCCGTGCCGGTGTCCGAAAGCTCGCGGATCAGCTGGTGCAGATATGTTTTTGTCTTGATGTCGATGCCGACCGTCGGTTCGTCGACGATCAGGTCGGTTCGTCGACGATCAGAATGTGCACTTCGGCCGCCAGCCACTTGGCCACGCTGACCTTCTGCTGGTTCCCGCCCGACAGGTTGCCCACGTGCTGTTCCAGCGACGGCGTGCGCACCTCAAGCTTGCGGATGTAGGGCTCGGTATGCCGCCGCACCCTGCCTGATGTCAGGAAGGAACCGGCGCGGGCCAGGCGCTGCCAGACCGGCATACCCACATTCTCCAGCACCGAGTGGATCAGGACCAGCCCCTCGCTCTTGCGGTCCTCGCTGACATAGCCGATCCGGTAACGCCCCACCGCGTCGGCCACGCTGTCGATCGTGGCCGGTGCGCCGCCGACCTTGACCGCGCCGCCGGTGATCTCGAACTTGCCCAGGACCGCCTTGGCCAGTTCGCTGCGCCCGGCCCCGACCAGCCCGTAGAGCCCGACAATCTCGCCCTTGTGCACGCTCAGGTCGATGTTCTCGTGCCCCAGATCGGTCGCGACGCCCGTCAGTTCCAGCGCGGGCGCGTTGCCCGACCGGTCGCGCGCGCTCCAGTCCGGGATCTGCTCGCTGCGTCCGATCATCAGGCGCACGATGTCCTGCCGGCCCAGCCCCTCCAGCGGGCGGCTCTGGCAGGCGTTGCGGCCGTCGCGCAGCACGGTGACCTGGTCGCAGATCTCCTGCACCTCCTCCAGCTTGTGACTGACGAAGATCAGGCTGACCCCGTCGTCGCGCAGGCGCCGCAGGATGGAGAACAGCGTGTCGGTTTCATGCGGCGTAAGCGACGCGGTGGGTTCGTCCAGCAGAAGGATCCGCGAGTTCAGCGACAGCGCCTTGGCGATCTCGACAAGCTGCATCTTGGCGACGCTCAGCCGGTCCACCGGGGTCGCCGGATCGGCGTCGATCTCCAGCATGTCCAGCCAGCGCCGCGCGTCCCGGTAAAGGGCAGGGTAGTCGATGCGGCGCAGGGGGTGAGGGCTCAGCCCCTCCAGGAAGATGTTCTCGGCAATCGAGAAGCGCGGAATCAGATTCCGTTCCTGATGCACCACGCCGATGCCCTGCGCGATTGCGTCGCGGGTGTTGTGCGGATCGAAAGGGTTGCCGGCAAGCGTCATCGACCCGCTGTCGGGCCGGTAGACCCCGGTCATGATCTTGATCAGGGTCGACTTGCCCGCTCCGTTCTCGCCCAACAGCGCGTGGATCGAGCCGTGCAGCAAGGTCAGGTCGACATTCTCCAGCGCGGTCACGCCGGGGAAGGTCTTGATGACCTCGCGTGCGGTGAAGACGGTTTCGGTCACGCGCGCCCCGCCTTGACTTGCCGTTGCGCCCTGATCTCACCCAGCCGGTTGACCCCCACCGCCCACAGGATCAGGCCACCCAGCACCACCTGGACCAGGAACGGGTCGATGCTGAACAGCACCAGCACCTGGGTGATGATCGCCACGATCGCGACGCCCAGGAACGTGCCGCCCACGCTGACCTTGCCGCCGGTGAGGATCGCGCCGCCGATCACCGGGGCGGCGAAGGACAGAATCAGCCAGTCGTCGCCAATGGTCGGCTGGCCGAGCTGCAACCGGCCGACCAGCATGATCCCGGCCATCGCCGCCAAAAGGCCCGAGATCGCATGGCTGACGATCACGATCCCGGAAACCGAGATGCCCGACAACTCCGCCGCATGGGCGTTGCCGCCCACGGCGAGGATCGAGCGGCCCAGCGGCAGGCGGAACAGCAGGTACCACAGGGCCACCGCAACCAGCGCGGCCGGGATGACGAGCCACGGCAGGGGATGCAGGAAGGTTTCGTTGCCCAGCGCCTTGACCGTGTCGGGGATCTCGTAGAAGGGCTGCGCCTCGGTGATGCCGAGGTTGATGCCCTTGAAGACCGACAGGCTGGCCAGCGTGATGACGAAGGCCGAAATGCCGGTGACCGCGACGGCCACGCCGTTGGCGATCCCGCACAGAAGACCGATCCCAAGCGCGAGCGTCGCAGCAAGCGGCCAGGGCAGGCCCCAGACCTCCATCATGCCCGCAAAGGAAATCGCGGCCAGCCCGCCGATTGCTCCGACCGACAGGTTCATCTGCCCGATCGCGATGATGATCATCTGCGAAAACGCGATCATCGCGTTGACGGAAATCGCCAGGAGCAGGATCTGGATGTTGAAGGGGGACAGGAACGATGGGTTGAGCATGCCGACGATCGCGATCGCCGCCACCGTCACCACCAGCGGCCCGAACCAGTCCGAATGCCAGACCCGACCCATCAGACCAGCTTCCTGCGTTCCAGATAGGACCGGCGGAACAGGTCCAGAAGGACCGCGGCCAGCAGCAGAAGCCCCAGATAGGTCTGCACCCAGAAGGCGCCGACCTGCATCAGCAGGAGGCCGGTGGTCAGCATGGTGACGAGGAATGCCCCCAACAGCGTGCCCAGCACCGAGACGCGGCCGCCGGTCAACAGCGTTCCGCCCAGCACCGGGCCCAGAAACGCCGGCAGCAGCCAGTCCTGGCCAAGCTGGCCGGCCATCGACGGGATCGCCGCGCCGGTGCGCGACACCAGCATCAGGCCCGCCACCGCCGCCAGCCCGCCCGAAAGCATGTGGCAGTATGTGATCATCCGGTTGACCCGGATGCCGGACAGTTCCGCCGCCCTGGGGTTCGCGCCCGCGGCCAGCATTCCGCGGCCCAGCGCGGTGAACCTGAACAGCACCGACAGGAGGCCCGCAATGACCAGCGTGGTGATCAGAAGGGGCGAGATCACGCCCATGACCTTCATGCGCCCGAACCCGGTGAAGGTCCGCGAGATCTCGCGATAGGACTCGGCCTGGGTCAGAAAGATCATGACGCCGAAAAAGATACTCATCGTCGCCAGCGTGATGATGAAGCTGTGCAGACCCGACCGCACGATGATCACGCCGTTGACGGCGCCCAGCGCCGCCCCCATGGCCAGCCCCCCCAGGACGCCGGGCAGCCAGGGCATGCCGAAGGCCTGCATCAGCCAGCCGCCGAACATCGCTGCGCTCACCCCGATCGCGCCGACCGAGAGGTTCAGCCCGCCGGTGATGATCACCACCATCATCGCAAAACCGATCATGATGTTGACGGCCGCCGTTCTGCCCAGCGCGTAAAGGCTGAACTTCGACAGGAACATCGGCGACAACGAGGAAAAGATGACGGCGAACAGCACCACCAGCACGATCAGCCCGAACTCGTTGCTGAGAAAGAACCTGGCGGCGGGCCCCATGCCGCGCTGCTTCATCTCTGCGTCGCCGGCGTCGAGCAGCCTGTCTTTTTCGATGTCGGTCATGTCTGGCGCGGCACGTCGGGCGACGGGGATGCAGAGCGGAGCTCCTGAACAGGAGCTCCGCTCAGCTTGACTCAGCAGTCGAGGTAGGTCGCTTCGAAGGTTTCGAAGAGCTGCTTGGTGATCGACTGCATCGACACGACGTAGTTGTCGACGTCGTTCACGCCGGCGAAAACGGTGCCGCTGTCGATGAACTTGTCGGTCAAGGCGTTCGACTTGAACGGGGCGTTCCCCTTGACCGTGCAGCCGGACCGCAGCTTGTCGGCTGCGAACGATCCGATATAGCCCTGGCCGTAGGGGTTCTGCAGCATGGTTCCATGCACGTACCCGTCCTTGATCGCCTTCAGAACCACCTCGTCATGGTCGATGCCGACCATCTTGATCCGCTTGTCGCCGATCTTGCGAGGCGCATTGGAGGCGACCACGGCCGGCACCCAGGCGGTCGTGATGATCCCGTCGACCTCCCCGGCATGGGCGGCGAGATAGGCGTTGATCTTCTCTTCCGCCGGTTCCGGCGCATCGATGTCGGCGATCACCTGGATTACCGTAGCGCCGCCCTCCGACGCCGCCTTCTCGACCGCGTCGATCCGAAGCTGCGTGTTCGGGTCCACCAGGAACCCTGTGAAGTGAGCGATCTTTGCGCCGTCACCCAGGACCTTCAAGAGCTCCTTGGTGCCCAGATAGGCGGAGTTCCCGGTATCGGTTCCCATGCAGAACACGGCTTCTGAGGGATCCTTCAGGCAGCCTGCAAGCGCCATGACAGGCGCGCCCGTGCCGGCGAGTTCGTCGGCGATGGCGACGGTGCCGACCGGATCGCCGGGGAAGACGAGAAAGGCGTTGTAGCCCTGGGTCACGAGGCTCTCCAGCATCTGGTTCTGCAGGCCGAGTTCCCATTTTTGCGGCACCTTGTAGTCCGCGGCGCCCAACCCGAAATCGGCGGCGGCATCCATACCGGCCTGCTCCCAGGCGGCGAAATAGGGGTGCGGTCCTCCGGGCACCAGCGCGACCCGGGTCGAGGAATCCGCAGCGGCGATCCCGGGCAGAATGCCCGCTGCCAGGCAGGCTGCGATCAGATGACGTGTTGCTCTCATGGTTCTCCTCCTCCTGTGTTCACGGGCCGCAGTTATCATTTTGGGGGCGGCGCCGGCCGTTGCAGTCGGCCCCGGCAGGCTACCGTGCCGCGGACGGGCGTCAAAGTTGTTTCGCCGGATTTGTCCGTCGGCAACGATGCAGCGGTCACACATCCGCTTCGGCGTCACGGGAGGACGCGCGCCGTTTCCGTGCCGGTATAGGGATTGGCGGCGATCGTCTTTGCCTCCAGCGACGCGATCGCTTTCTTGCGTTTTCGGTTCGCGGCATTCGCCGCATCCTCGCCTGTTGAGCAGGTGTCTTTTGCTTCCCGAGCGGGTCCGCCGATTCCCCTCCCGCAAAGAAGCTCCGCAGACCCGCGCTTCGTCTCCACAAAACGGCCTATCCCGATCATAGATCCGAACTCAAACCGCCTCATGTGAAACGGGGTGTAGCTCAGTTTGGTAGAGTCCCCGCTTTGGAAGCGGGAGGTCGCAGGTTCAAGTCCTGCTGCCCCGACCATGTTGACCGTCGTCCAATGGCAGGACCCCGGATTGTGTCTCCGGTAATGAGGGTTCGAGTCCCTCCGGTCACCCCACGCACCATCGGCAGGCCCAGGCGGCCCATGGGCTTCAGGAGCCCATGGGGGGACTCACGGCACGACCGGCGCCGTCTCCATGTCGAGATGCAGCTCCGTGCCGGTGTAGGGGCTGGCCGCGATCGCCGCGTCGTCGAACTCAACGCCAAGGCCGGGCGCCGTCGGCGGGATGACGTAACCCTCCTGCCAGTCGATCCCCGTCGACACAACCGACATATAGGGCCCGTCGAAGGACCCGATGCTTTCCAGGATCAGGAAGTTCGGGCTGCAGGCGGCGATCTGGATGTTGGCCGCGGCCACGACGGGCCCACAATAAAGGTGGGGCGCGATCTGCGCCTGGCGCGTCTCCGCCATGCCGGCGATCTTCTTGGCCTCCAACAGCCCGCCCACGCGCCCCAGGTCCATCTGAAGGATCGAGGCGGCGCCGGCCTCCAGGACGCGCGCGAATTCGTGCTTGGTGCACAGCCGTTCGCCGGTCGCGATCGGGATCGACGTGAAGCGCGCGATCTCGGCCATGTCGGCGGGGTTTTCCGGCGTGGTCGGCTCCTCGAACCACAGCGGGTCGTATGGTTCCAATCGCCGCGCCAGGCGTTTCGCGCCGGAGACCGTGAACTGCCCGTGGGTGCCGAACAGAATGTCCGCGCGAGTGCCGACGGCCTCGCGGATGCGCCTGCAGAACTGTTCGCTGCGTTCCAGATCCTCCAGGCGCGGTTGATGGCCGTCATAGATCGTGTAGGGACCTGCCGGGTCGAACTTCACCGCCGTGAAGCCTTTGTCGACCATCTGCGCCGCGACTTCGGCGGCGACGTCCGGGTCGTTGTAGACGTTCTTCGTGTCGGGATCGGGATAGACGTCGCCTTCGGGCGGGTAGAGATAGGTATAGCTGCGCAGCCGCTCGTTCACCTTGCCGCCCAACAGCGCGTAGACCGGCTGGTCGGCGGCCTTGCCGACGATGTCCCAGCAGGCCATTTCCAGGCCGCTGAGAACGCCCATCACGGTGACATCGGGGCGCAGCGTGTAGCCCGCCCCGTAGGTGCGCCGCCACAGCCATTCGATGTCGTGCGGATCGCGGCCCGCGAAAACGCGTTCGAACACTTCCCTGGCCATGGCCTCGCAAAGATCCGGGCCGAAGGTGGCGTTATAGATCTCGCCGACGCCCGTAATCCCGCAGGCGGTGGTCAGGCGCAGGAAGATGAAATAGCGCCCGCCATGGCGCGGCGGCGGGTTTGCGACGACGAAGGTCTCGATCTTTTCAAGGCGCATGCGAACCTCTTACGCGCGTTGCCAACGGAAGACGAGGGCCGGTCTGGTCTGACGATAGTCTGTCATATTCGCAGGAAACGAAACCTGGGTGCATGTCTTCCGTCAGCCGCTTCCTCGCCAGTGCCGGCTTGATTCGCCGGTCCGTTGCTCCATTATTCGGAATAATCCAAAATATGGTTCATCTTGCCTTTGAATCGGGGTTTCCCTCACGTCCGTTTCCCCTAGGCTCCCGATCAACGTTCAAGGGAGGAAGAGATGAGCGCAGTCTGCATTACGGGCGCCTCGGTCTGGGACGGTGTTTCGGACGGTGCCATACCCGCGACCGTCGTCGTGGAAGACAACCGCATCACCCGCGTCGTGCCCGGCCCGGACCTGCCGGACGACCTGCCGCCCGATCCCATCGACGGCACCGGCATGACCCTGATGCCCGGCCTGGTGGAAGGCCATTGCCATCCCAGCTTCACCGGCGTTGCCGAACCGCCGGAGCTGGGCCGGATCTGTCCCGAAGAACACATGCTGCTGACGGCGCAGAACCTGAAGCTGTTGCTCAGCCACGGGTTTACGTCGGCATTCGAAGCCGCTTCGGCCAAGCCCATGCTGGGGGTGGTCGCGCGCAACGCCATCGAGTCGGGGCTCATCGTCGGCCCGCGCCTGAAGGCGTGCAGCCCGGAAATCACCACCACGGCCGGGCTTGGCGACGAACGCCGGCGCCACATCCATGAGGAGAGCTTTGGCCTGGTCGCCGACGGGCCCGACGCGATGCGCCAGGTGGCGCGGGAATGCGTGCGCGACGGGGTCGACAACCTGAAGATCAACATTTCAGGCGACGAGTTCGTGTCCCACGCCCGGGCCGAAATCACGCCCACCGAGGACGAGGAGGTCGCCGCCTTCGTCAGGGTCGCGCGCACCTTCAACAAGACAACGGCCGCCCACGCCCGGTCCTCGCAAAGCGTCATCATGGCCGTACGTCACGGCATCGACTGCATCTATCACTGCGACTTCGCCGACGCGGAGGCCCTGGATGCGCTGGAAAGCGTCAAGGATCGCATCTTCGTCGGGCCCGCCTTCGGGCTGGTCCACAACTGCACCAAGGAGGGCGAGGCCGTCGGGCTGACCTCCGACGTGGTCGAGAACCTGGGGCTCTACCGCAAGTTCGAGGCCTGCTGCGCCACCTATCACGAGATCCGCAAGCGCGGCATCCGCGTGGTGGTCGGCGGCGATTACGGTTTCGCGATGACGCCGATGGGCCAGAACGCCCGGGATATCGAGCATTTCGTCCGCTATTTCGGCTATTCCCCGGTCGAGGCGCTGCGCTGCGCCACCGCGGTCGGCGCCGAGTTGATGGGCATGGGCGACGAACTGGGCCAGGTCCGCGAGGGTTTCCTGGCCGACCTGATCCTGGTCAAGGGCGACGTTACGCAAGACGTGTCGTTGGTGCAAAGCCGCGACAATCTTGCGATGATTATGAAGGATGGCGTGATCTGGAAGGATCCCCGTAACGCGACCGACGCAATGCACGGCGCGTTAATTGCGGCCGCGGAATAGCGGTCCCGCAGAACTGCAAACATACCGAAGAAGAGGGAGGAAGCGTATGCGTACCATTCTTGCAGCGGCAACCGCCGCGGCTCTGGGGCTTTCGATTGGGGCGGCCCAGGCCGAATATGACGGAGTCGCCCGGACGTTCCTGTGGAACCCGGGATCGATCGACATCTATGACGCGTCCGAGTTCAAGAAGGACGGACCCTCTGTGATCGGCTTTTCCAATGCGTCGATCTCCAACCCCTGGCGGGTGGCGATGCTGCACGGCATCGAAAAGGCGGCCGAGCGCCACAAGGACAAGCTGGAACGGTTCATCATCACCGACGCCAACGACGATCCGTCGAAACAGGCCGCCGACGTGCAGGACCTGATCGCACAGGGCGTCGATATCCTGCTGATCAGCCCGGCCACCGCAGAGGCCCTGGACCCCGTGGTGCGCCGCGCCAAGCGCCAGGGCGTGCCGGTGGTCCTGGTCGATCGCGAGGTGACGTCGAAAGAAAACCACATCACCTTCGTGACCGCATCCGACCAGGCGCTTGGCCGGATCTCGGCCCAGTGGCTGGCCGAGAAGCTGGGCGGCGAAGGCAAGGTGGTGATGCTGGGCGGGCTGGCCGGCGCGTCGCCGGCGGAAAACCGCATCAAGGCGGCGATGGAAGTGTTCAACCAGTTCCCGGGCATCGAGGTGCTTGAGACCCAGTACACCTCCTGGTCGCCGGCCAACGGCAAGACCATCATGTCGGCGCTGATCCAGAAATACGGCGACCAGATCAACGGCGTCTGGGCCGACAGCGGGCTGCAGGGCTCCGGCTCGATCGAGGCGTTCCTGGCGGCAGGCTATGCCGACGGCGCCATCCCGCCGCACACCGGCGGCGACTTCAACGCCATGTACCAGCTGTCGGTGAAGCACAACGTGCCGATGGTGGGCATCGACTATCCGCCGGCCATGGGCGCCAAGGCGTTCGAGGTGCTGTTCGACGTACTGAAGGGCGCTGGCATCCCGCGGCGGATCGAGGTCAACCAGCAGGTCGTGGTGTCCGAGGGGCACGAGACCCAATCGGTCAAGGCCGACGTGTTCACGGCAGACTATGCGCTGATGGACAAGCCGGGCTCGGTCATCATGTCCAGCGGCGTGGGTGCGGATTACGACCCCGCGACCTTCACAGCCGACTACCCGAAATAATGAACCAAGACCGGTCCCGCCCATCGGGCGGGGCCGGTTCCTTGCCGACGCGTTTGGGAGGATTGGCGCATGTCCACGCCATTGCTGGCGGCGCATGCCGTCTCGAAGTCCTTCGGTCCCAACGAAGTGCTGAAGGGCATCAAGTTCGAAGTATTCGGCGGGCACGCCGTCGCCCTGTGCGGTGAGAACGGCGCCGGAAAGTCGACGCTGATCAAGCTACTGACCGGTCTGTACACGCCAAGCGGCGGGCATATCGAGTTCATGGCGCAGATCCGCAAGTGGGCCAGTCCGCGCGAAAGCCTGGCGGCGGGCATCGCGGTGGTGCATCAGGAATTCTCGACCATCGGCGCCCTGAGCGTCGCGGAGAACATCTTCCTGGAAGCCGAACCGCGGACGGCGCTGGGGCTGATCGACCGCAGGAAACTGCGTCAGGACGCGGCCGATCTTTTGGCCAATCTGGGGATCTCGCTTGATCCCGACATGCAGGTGGAACGGCTCAGCGTCGCCGACAAGCAGATGGTGGAGATCGCCAAGGCGCTGAGGTCCGACGCGCGGGTTCTGATTCTGGACGAACCCACCGCCGTGCTTTCCCAGAACGAAACCCAGTACCTGTTCAAGATCATCAACGAGCTGAGGGCGCGCGGCATGGGCATCGTCTATGTCTCGCACCGGCTGGACGAAATCTTCGAGATCTGCACCGACATCGTCGTGATCAAGGACGGCGTGGTGACGGCTCAGGGCCCGATAGAGGGCTTCACGCATGACTCAATCGTCAGTGCCATGGTCGGCCGCGACCTGGGCGACCTGTTCCCGCCCAAGGCCGCGCCCGGCGATGTGGGCGAAGTGATGCTGGAGGTGGACGGGCTAAAAGTGACGCCCGATGCGCCGCCGGCGAGCATCGACGTGCGACGGGGCGAGATCGTCGGGCTCGCCGGCCTGGTCGGCTCGGGCCGCACGGAACTGACGCTGGCGCTGTTCGGCGCCGAACCGTCGGAAGGCACGGTCAAGCTGGACGGCAAGAGTTTCGACAACCGCTCGCCTTCGGCCTGCCTGAAGGCGGGCATGGTGATGCTGACCGAAAGCCGAAAGGACGACGGGCTGTTCGCCGGCGCGTCGGTGGCCTGGAACTTCGCCGCCACGACCCTGGGCCACGGGACCCATCCGGCCGCGATCCCGGCAACCCACGAAGAGGACCGCGCCGCGGCGCTGGTCGAACGCTTCAACGTGGTGGTCGATCATGTGGGGCTGCCGATCTCGGCCCTGTCGGGCGGCAATCAGCAGAAGATCCTGATCGGCCGCATCCTGGAGAACAAGCCGAAGGTGCTGCTGCTAGACGAACCCACGCGCGGCGTCGACGTCGGTGCCAAGGCCGAGATCTACAAGGCGCTGCGGGCGCTGGCCCGGGAGGGGATCGCCATCCTGGCGGTGTCGTCGGAGCTGATCGAGATCGTCGGGCTGTGCGACCGGGTCTATGTGATGCGCGACGGCGAAATCGCCAAGGAACTGGGCGGCGATTCGATTTCCGAGGAAAGCATCATCGCGGTCGCCGCGGCCGAGACCGCCTCCCATCACGGAGTGGCGGCCAATGCATGACGTGATCCGCATGACCCGGGCGCAGCCGGTTCATCTGGTCGTTCTGGGCCTGATCGTGGCGCTGTTCCTGACCGGCACGTTCGCGTCGGACCGGTTCGCGTCGGCGATCAACATCGCCAATGTTCAGGACCAGATGGTGGCGCTTGCCCTGGTGGCGCTGGCCCAGACCGTGGTCATCCTGTCCGGCGGGATCGACCTGTCCTATGCCGGCGCGCTGGGTTTTCTGGCGGTGCTGTTCGCCGCCATCGCCGGCACCGACCCGGACACCTTCGTCATGGCGCTGGCCGCAGTCCTGGTGGCGGGCACGCTGATCGGCGTCGTCAACGGCACGATCACCGCCTATGTGGGCGTGCATCCGCTGATCGTGACCCTGGGCACGTCGACCATCCTTGCCGGGTGCGCCTTGTTGATCACGCGCCAGCCGTCGGGCTCGGTGCCGCTGTTCTTCGAGGATCTGGTCTACGGCCGGATCGGCGTCGTTCCCTACGGCACGATCTTCGCCGTTGGCTGCTATCTGCTGATGGGGGCGATGTTGTGGAAGACCCGCTTCGGCACCCGCGTCTATGCAGTGGGCGACGACGAACATGCCGCGGACCTGTCCGGCGTTCCCGTGCGCCGGACCAAGATCGCCGTTTATGCGCTGTCGGGCTTTCTGGCCGCGGTGACCGCCATCTACATCGCCGGGCGGTTCGGCGTCGGCGACCCGCGCGCCGGGGTCGGGTTCGACCTGCGTTCGATCACGCCGGTGATCGTGGGCGGCACGCTGCTCAGCGGCGGCCGTGGCGGCGTCCTGGGAACGGCGCTGGCGGTGATCCTGCTGGCGCTGCTGGCCAACGTGCTCAACTTCATGAACGTTTCCAGCTTCTACCAGTGGATCGTCGAGGGTCTGATCGTCATCGCCGCGGTCTCCTTCTTCGCCGTGAGGAAACGCCGATGACCGACACGACCGTAACCGCCAACCGCAACACCGTGCGCGCCAGGCAGCGCCGCGAGCTGTTGCTGCTGTTCGGGTTCCTGATCGTCATCTGGTCGATCACCGCGGCCCTGTCGCCGCGCTTCCTCAGCCCGGACAACCTGCGCGACATTTTGGTGCAGGCGGCCCCGCTGGGCTTCGTTGTGATCGGCCAGATGATCGTCATCATCGTGCGCGGGCTGGACCTGTCGGTCGCGTCGATCATGGCGACCGCCGCGGTGCTGTCGACCGGGCTGGACGATTCCACCCCGGTGATCTTCCTGGTCGGCCTGCTGCTGGGCGCCGGGGTCGGCGCGATCAACGGCTATCTGGTGGCGTTTCGCCATGTCACGCCGTTCCTGGCCACGCTGGCCACGATGATCGTCCTGCAGGGCGTCCGGTTCGCCTACACCAAGGGCGCGCCGGGCGGCTCCCTGCCGGAGGCGTTCCGGTTTCTGGCGACGGGGGATATCGCCGGCATTCCGGTGGCGCTGATCGTGCTTGCCCTGGTGGCCTTTGCCGCCCACTGGATGCTGGAACGCACGGTTCTGGGCCGACGGCTGAAGCTCTACGGCGACAATCCCGATGCCGCCCGCATGACCGGTGCCCCGACCCGCGGGCTGGTGGTCGCCGCCTTTGTAATTTCCGGAACGCTGGCCGCGGTCGCGGGGCTGTTCCTGGTCGGTTACGTGGGCATCGTCGACAACTGGACAGGGCGGGGATACGAACTGGACAGCATCGCCGCCGCGGTGATCGGCGGCGCCGCGCTGTCGGGGGGCAAGGGAAGCGTGCCGGGCGTGTTGCTGGCGGCCCTCGTCCTGGTCTCCCTGTTCAACATCGTCGTAATCCTGGGCCTGTCCATCGAACTGCAGTTCGTCATCAAGGGATCGCTGATCATCCTGGCGGCTGCGGTCTACATGCGCCGGTCCAGCCGCTAGGCGGGAAGGCAGGCGTGCGCGGAGCGGGCGAAACCCAGCGGTCAAACCTGGCGCGCGCGGCGGCGATCCTCTCCGGCTTCGATGGAGAGAACACGCCCCGCGCCACCGCGGCCATTCTGGCGGCGCTGGGAATCGGGCGGTCCACCGGCTTCGGGCTGGTTCGCCAGATGGTCAGGGACGGCTGGCTGGAGCGGGTCGACCACGGTCTGCTGCGGCTTGGCCCGCGCGCGGCGGACCTGGCCTTCACGCCCCTGGAGGCCAGCTACGCCCGGCTACGGCAGGAGGAGCGGGTTCGTTTCGCCTTGCCGTCGGGCGCGGAGGCGGCCGCACCGGCGCAGGGCGCCGCCACCTGGGATCCGTCGCTTGTGGACCTGGTCGACAACAGCGCCTTTCGCCGGCCTGGCCCCTATCGGATCGGCTTCGCCAACGCATCCTCCACCAATCCCTGGCGCCGCGCCCTGATGCAAAGCATGCTTCACGCCGTCAGGCTGTTCGGCGACCAGATCGAAATCTTCGACACGCTGGACGCCGGCGACGACCCCAGCACCCAGATCCAGCAGGTCGACCGGCTGGTGGACGAGGGGATCGATCTTCTGATCATCAGTGCGACCACCGCCGGAGAAGCGGGTCTGTCCGACCGTCTTGCGGCGCTTGCGGCGGGCGGTCTACCGATCGTTGCCGTCGACCGTCGCCCGCGCGACCCGTCCAGCCTGGTGTCGTTCGTCACCGCGTCGGACTGGACGATCGGCCATGTCAGCGCGCTATGGCTGGCGGAACATCTGAAGGGCCGGGGGCGGATCTGGATGCTGTCAGGCCTGGAGGGAACCAGTCCCGCCATTCGTCGCCAGTCCGCGGCGCTGGAGGCGTTTTCCGAGTTCCCTGGCCTCAAGGTGGAGGCGGTCACCTATTCGGGTTGGACCGAAGAAGGCGGGCGCGCGGCGATCGAACGCCTGGCGCGGGAGTCAGGGGCGCCGCCGGACGGGATCTGGTGCGACAGCGGCCTGCAGGGCGTTGGCTCGTTGCAATACTTCCTTGACCGCAAGCTGCCGGTCCCGGCCCACACGGGCGGGGACCTCAACCGCATGTACAAGCTAGCCCTGCACAACAAACTGCCCATGGCGGCGGTGGATTACCCGGCGGCGATGGGCGCGCGTGCGGTGGAGACGGCGGTTGACATCCTTTCCGGCAAGCCGGTCCTGCGCCGCAACGAGGTTCCCGTACAGGTCATTCTGCCCCGCGGCATGGAGACCCGCAGCGTGAAGGCCGATATCTGGGCCGAGCTGCATGTGCGCTGGGACCTGCCGGACGATGCGGTCCTGTCCCAGGGGCCGAGCCTGAGACATCGCGACGATCCGGAACGCTTGGGGAAGGCGACAGATGGCGCGGCATGAACCGCCTTATCGCCGCGCCCTGGCCACACTTCAGGCGCTGACGGCCGCTCCCCTGCAACAGGGCTTCAACGGCCCGCGCGCCCTGGCGCGTTCGGTCGGGCTGGCCGCGACCTCGGGCTATCGCGCGGCGGCGCAGGCGGAGGCGGCCGGGCTGTTGTCGCGGGACGCCGACGGCGTCTATGGCAGGGGGGCCGAGGCCTGCCGCATCGGGCTTTCGGCCCTTGGCTTCGGCGAGTTCGCGGCGGCGGCGGAACCTGTGCTGCTGCGCCTGCGCCAAAGCGTTCGCATGACCGCCTTTCTCGGCATCGTCCAGGATCTGGACCTGCGCGTCGGCCCGTTCTCGATGGGCCGCGGCGCCGGGTTCCTGACGCCCGAACCGCGGGTCGTTCTAGGCTTTCCGCCGATCTGGGCCGGCGACGGTCCCATCGCCATCGGCCTGACGCCGATCGCCCAGTCCGGCCGCCGCCACACGGCGCTGGTCGCGCTGCTGACGGAAAAGGACCATGCCGGCACTGCCGTGGTCGGCGTGCTGCTGCCGCACGGCGAAGCGCGCATCGATCCCGACCTCAGCGGCCACATCCTCACGGCGCGCGACCGGTTCCGGCAGACGTCGGCGCCGCGGGGGTGAGGCGGGACGGGCGCTTGCCCGTGCCGGCGTCACAGCCGGTTGCGGCCGTTCGCGCGAGCCGCCATCCTGGCCAGGCAATATCCGCCGCGCAGGAGACCCGCATGGCGCTCGACCTGAAGCCGCTGTTTAAAGAGGCCGACATCCGGGCCGAACGGACGGTCTCGATCATCCGCATCCTGATCGCACTTGGCCTGCTGGCGGTCTTTGTCGCGACCGTGACAGGCGCGGGACCCGCGGAACGGGGACCGGGCGGCGGGCCGCCGCGTCCGACATTGGAACTGCGCGGCGCGATCTTCGACCAGGCCGACCTGGCTGCAGGAACGATTGCTGCCTATCTGGGCCTCGGCTTGGTTGCGCTGCTGTTGATCCAGACGCGTCGCTACCGCGCCTGGTTGGCATGGCCCTTCGCCACGATGGACGCGGTTTTCGCCCTGGTCGCCATATGGCTCAGCCTCGTGAGTATCGGCATTATCGGGGCCTACGCGCCGCTTCTCCCTGCCTGCTGGCTGTTGCTGATCGTCATGGCGTTCGGGGCACTGCGCTATAACCCGCTGCTGCAGGCTTATCTGACGGTCCTCGTTGCAGGCGGGCTGGCCATCGTGATCTGGATAACGGACGGTTTCCTGCCGCTGTCTTGGATACGAGATGCGAAGGACCCCGCCGCCACGTTTTTGGTGGCGCCGCCCACCGTGATGCGCCTGGTCATGTTGGCTGCCGCAGGCGCAGTGCTGACGGTGGCCGTCCACCGTGCCGGCCAGATGCTGCACCGGGCGACCGCCGAAGCGGCGCGCCGAGACAACCTGGTGCGCTACCTCCCGCGCGCGGTCGCCGACCTGTTGGCCGAAGGCGCCATCGACGAGCTGCGGCACGGCCGGCGCGACCCGCTGGCCGTATTGTTCGTGGACGTGCGCGGCTTCACCAGCCTGGCGGAAGGCATGGACTCGACCGACCTGGCCGCTTTCATGACCGAGTATCGCCTGCTGGTATCGCGCGCCGCCGAGGCCGAGGGGGGCGTGGTCGACAAGTTCGTCGGCGACGGCGCGATGATCGTCTTCGGCCTGGATGCCGTCCGCGCCGACGACGCGGCCCGGGCGATCGCCTGCACGCGTCGGATCCTGGCTGCCCTCCAGGAGTGGAACCGCGCGCGGGCGGCGGCGGGGCAGGTCGCGGTCAGGCTCGCCATCGGGGCGCATTGGGGCGAAGCCTTCTGCGGCGCGGTTGGCGACGAATCGAGGCTGGAATTCACCGTTCTGGGCGACGTGGTGAACGTCGCTTCCCGCCTGGAAGGGCTTGCGAAGGCCGAGAACGCGGCCGCGGTGGTCAGCGGCGCCATGCTGGACCGCGCCGGCGGCGGCCGTGCCGGCTGGGACGGTCTGGGCGCGTCCAGCCTGCGGGGACGCGACGCGGAAATGGAGCTCTTTGCCTTGCGCTGACGCCGCCGGCTGGCAGCCCGGGCTGATCTATGAGACTATCTTGCAGGGTGTCTTGATTGCCGCCCCGCTATCGCTCCGTTTCGCACTCGTTTGGAGGTCGGGATGGATTTCGCGCTTTACGCCAGACTCAGATCGATCGTTCGTGCCGCAGCGCTTGCACTGATCCCGGCAATTCTAGCTGCGTGTGTTTCCGATGGACCGGCGTGGAAGCCATATGACGCGGATCGCGCACGGGCGCTCGCCGCCGAGCCGGCGGGGCCGGAGGATGCGGGCGACTTGGATCACGCATTGGCCCGATATTACGCCGTCAGCCCCGGACTGGGCGATCAGTTCGCGAAGGTGCTGACGCTGATTGACGCGAATGACGCGGACAAAGCGCGCGTCATGCGGTCGATCTACGACTACTTCGAGGTTGCCAGCGTTCCCGGAGACGGATTCTTCGAAGAAGCGCGCTGGGACCAGGATGCCGGCGTCTATGTGACGTTCCGCTATCTCAACAGCCTTCCTAAGAAGTTGAGGGTCAACAGAATGGGGGGGATCGTTTCGGCGAATGCCGTCACCCCCGGTGCATGGGTGGATCCGCAGGTTCTCTATATGGGCTATCTAAATGCTTCCTTTGACGGCGGCCAAGGGCCGGACATCCTGGAGGTCCGGTTTCGCGGCCTGGAACGGGACCTTGCCTTCGCAATGAACGGAGAGTTTGTCGTCGTTCCCTTCGAAGATGCGGTCGCCGGCGCATCTTTCGACGTCGAAGGAGGCACCCTGGAGGTTCGCATTCATGGCATCGGAGATTTGCCGACGACTGCCACGCGAAGACACATCCAGCTCCGTTCGCTTGTCCGCGATGGCTGGGGCAGTTCGACGAAGGCGAGCCGACCGTTGCTGGCGTTGTTCCAGGATGTCCTCGACGGCAATGACGACCCGATGCGCGCCTATCCGGGAGCGTTCGTCTACGCAAATCGAAAGGTCAAGTTCTCGGCCGACGGTTACAGCCTGTCACAGATGGCGGCGGTCGTGAACACACCGGAGGAGGTCGAGCGCTATTTCAGAGATCGCCTGAAACACAGAATCGGGACGAAGAAGAAATCGCCGCAACAGCTTCACGCCGCTCGCGAAGGCAACTGCATCGAATACACGCGCCTGGCGGCGCAACTGCTGGAGGGAACCGATACCAAGATCGTCGCCGCTGTGACCATGGACGTGACCCGCCAGGATGGGCACACCACGCTCTTGATCCAGCATCCCGATGGCAGTTACCGGACGTTGGGCAGCGAGCACTATCTGAGCCCGCCCTTCGATCCGGCCAACTGGAAGCAGGAGATGCTGGCCTATCACGGAAGAACGGGCCAGCCCGTGCTCCAGGAGACCGTGCCCCAGCTTGCCTACAGGGTCTCCCAGATGCGCGGGTTCTAGCGGCATAGCCTGAGGTAGTCGGCAAAGACCGGAACCCCCTCACCCCAACCCCTCTCCCCCGGGGGAGAGGGGCTTTTGGTTCCTTCTCCCCTGGGGGGAGAAGGTGGCCCGTAGGGCCGGATGAGGGGGTTCCGGTGTATCGCAACGAAGCTTATTCCTCGGCAAACCGCACCAGCGCCCGGATCTCGATGCTCTCCCGGGGCGGCGCATCCGCTGGCGTCGCCGGGTCGTCGATCGCCGCGTGGGCGGAAAAGCGGACGCGGCCGTCGTCGGCGCTGTCGAACGTCTTGATCAAAAGCGCCTCGTCGCGGGTCATGCGCGGGAAATAGACCCCGTCGTGATC
>Ga0056115_1000293_pt1 | contig 23858 bp, 18 predicted proteins | sample WorMetOlspDAHAB1_FD_77007 | JGI IMG/M metagenome (GOLD analysis project Ga0056115, IMG submission 77007) | Marine gutless worms symbiont microbial communities from Max Planck institute for Marine Microbiology, Germany - Olavius sp. DAHAB.1 ...
AACTCTACGCTAGGTGGATACACGTGTGACTGTCCATCCGGGTTCACAGGTGAATCTCAATCAATAACATAACGTATTTAACACAGTCGTTTAATGCATGGATGTAAAAAACGTTTTCTTTGTTTTTTTTTAAATGAATGTTTAAAAATGTGTATTTATGTTTTTATTCATGCGTGAAACACATGCGCTAGCTTATACATTTAAAGCTGGCAGTTGGCTGATTTAAATGTGCTAGCGCATATATTCATGCTTATAATTTATAACATTTAATTTTTGCTGTTTTTGAATTCCCAGGGTAGTTATTTCTGAAATTCCGGAATTTTTCAGGAAATTACGGTAATTTTTTAAAATTTAAAAAAAGAAATTCAGTGACGAGTATCAATGGAGGACTTCAGTTGCTGCACCTTTCAAGCAATTGTTATTGTCCACTTGGTCAGCTGAGCTCTCAGCCTCTCACAGTCTCACTGTCAGTCAGTCTAGTCGCTAACTCTCTAGTCAGTAGTCATTCACTCACAACACAACTTACACACTGACACATATAGTGACTGCAGTTCCGGAATTCTAAAATACCGGTATTTCCGGGGTTACGTCATTCCCCGGGGTTATGTCATTCCCTGTTAGGCCACAGCACATTAGTACAGCGTTGTCTAGTCCATCAGGCGAGGCAAGTTGACTTATTGATTGGGGTCTAACGGCACTTTCAGCACAGTAAGGCTATATCGTGCCTTTAAAAATTTAAGAGTTTAGTTAAAAGGTTGGTGTACAACTACAAAGCGACAACTAGGACTATGCATAACAACAGAAAGTAATACTTGCCTATTGACTACAAAACATGAAAAAACCCGGAAAAAATTCCGGACAAAAGGACAAAAATTTCCAAAATTTTGGAAGGGTAATAATGGTTCGGAATTGCAATCACTAATTGCAAATTCGTATTTACACCATCACCCAGCTTCAATAGCGCAGAACCAGCACTATCACTGATGTATGACTACCAGTACCAGATCTCTTTAGCAATTTATCACATATTAACTAGGTTTGGAAATTCAACAGCATGGAAAGAAGGGAACGAAACGGTTCAAAATACAAAGTGAAGGCATGCCACAATCAAAACCAAATGCACAGTTAACACAAAATCAGTAGACATGTCTTACCAGTGGTTCGGCAGCTATTGGCAGTTCATTTCTTATACACATTCAATAATTTGGCTTAAAATAACATTTAATATAAATTCAACATCCAACACTGCAGCAGTGACTTGCCAAGATGTCAACCAGAAGCCACTTAGCAACTAATAACAACAGACATGCTATGTCGGAAAACATAACAAATGCCAGGTCTCATAAAGACAACCATTAAAAGCATTGCGATTTAAGCAGAATACACACCAGTGTCCTGATGTCCAGCAATTATGGCACCAAGCTCTACAAACAACAATAATACAAACACTTGTAACAGTCAAACTTTCATCGTGCTGTAGACTGTAACTTCTGTTGATGGTCAAATACAAGGTGTTTGAAATTAACATGCTGATGGCTTAGACAGCTAAGCTGTGGGAAACTAGTTAACCAACTCATGGTTCTGTTCAATCCCTGAATTGCAGTTTGCACCTGGAATTCTAGTATGTAAGATAGAGATTAATTTCCACGCAAGCGAAGAGCGTGACGGTGTCATTCTTCTGCAACTTGCAGAATAAAATTATTATTCACTGACTCTTAAATGAAACAAAGTGTGATGCTGTGTTGATCTATAAAACAGTTTCAAAAACAAGTAAAGATAAGTTTCTGTGCAATATACATGCAAATCACGATGTTTGCAAAAACAGTCGCCTTAATGCATAACTAAAAACTGAAAATTACTACAAAACTTGTTAGTTTGTACTGCAGTTTCAGGTGATGATGCAGTTAATGACAACAGAGGAAGGAGAGCATTGTAAAGAGCAGAGGCAAGTAAGTGTAACCTGGCGACAGAATGGTGATGGCCGCCTGCCCAGTTGCACGCAGAATGTTGTCTAGAGCGAACATCCAATGCGGCTGAATTCGATGCTGACGGAGAACATCACTCACCTAACATGCAGAGATTCATAACCAGAAAACATTCACACAGTGTAAACCTCAAACGAGCACAAATCAACAGCCAAAAGATACTGTTTACTGGTTGTCATTCATGGTCCATCAATGACTGAACGACCGGTCACCTCAGTAACTTGCTGTTCACTGTGTTCCACTGTCCAGCCAGAGACATCTCCATTCCGCTGAGCGAAATCTACTACAAGTACCACGTCACCGACTCATCACGCATGACTCCCGGGCTTTTGCCATCGCTGGTCCATCTGCATGGAAAAGCCTCTCGAATCATGTCTGCAACCTGAACTCCACCAAAGCCACTTTCAGGCAGTTGCTGAAACAGTTCTAACAGTACAGTACTAGTACACTGATGATGTGCAAATAACACTGACTAATGCAATTTTAAAGTGCACAAAAGCCAAACTGATCAACAAATAGCAGGAAGGCCTCACTTCCATCATGAAATTAGTTATGAAAAAACCGTAATCGACAAAAACCACGACTTACTGCTTCCTGAAAGACATACATCGCGCTTAACAGTTCGTTGTTGATACGGGAGTCAAACTCCACTTCTTCGCGTATGTCAGCTGCCGAAAAAGATCACACATCAACTATATCAGTCAAATTCTTGATACTCATTGCTACAATGAAGTATAATAATATGTGAAGTCCTTCCTACACATCGGACCTACTGTAGCAGTGGTGACGAATTCTGCATATGTAATCAGAGGCGTCAACTGGCATTGATTAGCTTAACTTGCTTTCCTCGCTAAATGCCACAACTGTCAATAAATGAACACCAGCCTAAACATCAGCCTTTGTGACTCTTTCATGATCAAAACAAATTCAACATCTTTAAAAACTCTTTCCCTCATGTCGCCTCTTCAACTCAATTTAGGCAACTCTCTGTTGTCAAGTTTTACACTGCATTGCAGATTGCAGTGAAATTTCACATAATTAACACTCACTTTAACACAGAAATACACAAAACATAGCAGCAAAAATGACAGAACTGAAGACAACGGGACAGCTAAACAAATACCTCCACTATGACGCTATGACTTCCAAGCTGAAATTGAACCGAGTCATAGGCTGCACTCTCATCACAGTGCCATTTGACTCACCTTGATAAAATGGAAAAACCTGTAATAATATTAAATGGAGACTACTGAACCACAACAGGCAGATTCATAGCCAAAGCAGGTTGGCTTGGTCTAGGTGTGCAAACTTTGGCTACACAGGGCACACGAGTGAACATTCCTCAAATAAACTAACTTTCCGACTGTTTTAGTGACTGTTGGAATGGAAAAATCTAAACCAGCCAGCCAAATGTGCAAGTGAAATAGTTCATTTGACATACAGATAGCTTTCTGAACGGCAATTCTGTTGGCTTCATCGTGAATGAATTCACGTAGTGCACCCAGCAAACGCAATAAATGATCCTTCACACAGCACACAATTATAGCAGTAATTAAACCACATAAAACACACAAACATGCACATGCATACACCTGACCAATTCAATACCATTTTCAAGTCAAACTACACTGATAGTCTAACAGTATAACGGTGGGTGAATTTAACTGCAATATGTTCCAGGCTCAAAAACATAAACAATTTTAAGACTCATGAGTCAATTCAGTTGTTCACAGCCTACTCAGCTATACATATTACATACTTCATCAAAGTTAACTAAAGGACATCACTCTTGAATGCTGTGGCCATCAGAAATGAAAACTAACATCACTCGCTACAATATGTGGTAAGCCTATGCAGTTACATATATGACAATAACTAAACATTTTCAAGAATGTCATCTGGACACATAGACAGTTCAGGCACAAATGCAGATCTCAGACTTGTACAACACATTTCTGCTGCCTGTGCAGTGGAATGACTAAGGCATCGGATCATTCGGGCACTCTCACGTCCCCAGCATTCAACTACTACTACTACTACTACTACTACTACAAAAAACATCTGAAAAGACTGCCACAGATGGATGGATAACATTCATTCTCATTCAAGCACGAGCATTGCAGCTGCAAAGCACAGGGTAAAAACCGTTTCTGAATCGATGGCAATATGTGACAAATAACCACAGACTGGAAATGTACCTTGGTAATGGCATATTTCGACGGGTCGTGATGAATATGCAGCAGCCACTTTTCAGCAATCTATCAACACACAACAATACATAGTTGCAGCACTCAATGAATAAATCTAATTGATCTGTTAAGTAGCTGCAAATGTCCATAAAACAAATGCTGGAATGACGGAGCCAACAACTAACTCAGTGAGATTGAGTTCTTTGTACAACTTGGCATGGGTTGTTTAAATGCCTGTTTATAAAAGTGAACAGCTTGGAACTGAACATGTAAAATGCAAAATGTTGAAGAAAAAACCATACATCTTGTAATTTTCCCACCCAGAACCTCTTGACTGAAATCTAACTGCGCCAGTATATCACTACGTCAGCTACACATATGGCCAATGCGATGCCAGACCTACGATTAGCTTCCCAACCAAAAAGCACAGCTATCTTCTGGCTGGTACCAAGCTACACTGCTTAGTGATCAAAGCATTTGTATCAGCAGCTTACTCGACAAACTAGCGTGTGAGACCTGTGACCTCCCAATCTTGAGCCCGATGCTCTAACACGAGAGCCACACTGACAGCTGTGCCAAAAGACGACAATACTCACAGCATCCTGGTCATCAGTCATAATTCGAACAAGCGTGCTCCGGCGTTCCGAGTCCTTCCGCAGAAGGTAGAAGCCAACCTCTTTGATGCTGCCTGTGTCAGGAACCTGGTAGTCGATGTCTGGAACGGGTGACGGCGCTGGACTCGCAGGTCCGCTGCTGCCAATTGACGTGTCAAACTCGCTGCTGAATATAACACATCACACGAGTCAACACTCCATTTAGCAATTGCACATTATCAGAACAATGTTCTCGTAATAACCACACTTCTTGCAACTCTCCCCCAACAGGCTTGTCAGTTTTACAATATTAAGCATAATTTTCTATATAACTTTTGTGACACACATGTTGAGAAGCTAAGCTCTTATGTACGTTTCTGTCTTTCATATTTATTGTTAGTTGTTTGGTTTTAGTGCTGCTGTACAGCTGTTTCGTTTTCTTTTGACCTCCACTCTTTTGCAATTCTGAAAAATTAACTTTTTGAGAAACACATGCAAGTATACAAAATGGTGACAAATAAAGCACGTGGTCTCGTCAAGAAATACACATTACAAATTATATGACAGAGCTGTAATCAACTAATCCATAAAAAAAAACAATAAATCTATAGAATCATAGATAATTTGTTTTAATTTTGCAGAAGAATCAATCGCAGTTGTATCAGTTCACAACAAGTGAAAGAAACCTTCACAATTTCCAAACAAAAATATGCACGAAATCTACAGCTACATCTACTAACCGAAAACCGATTAGAACACAGAAAGCATCTACAATAAAAGCTGATTTTGCCTTTTAATATAATACTCACGACGATATTTAAGTGCTACCATCTACGGCGCCAGCCATATACGAGAGTTTACTTTGGTTCCTCTGGGTGAAAGTCGGTCAGCGACCAGTTGGCCGCCAACTCGTAGGCCAAGCTGCAAACTTGACCTTTGAGTCCGCCTGTAAGCTGCTATAGACCGAACATTCACCATCGCCATTTGTATTAGTACTCAGCCATAGGGTTGAAACTCATTTAGCGTCAGGGTGGAAGGCTGAGTCGACCTAGGCACTGCAGTAAGTGTGCAGCCAGTGCACAATTAAGCTGCACATTGCAGTGATTTTCGTGAAAACACAATGCAATGCGATTCGATCCTGGGACCTCTCGTGCAGTAGGCAAGCATGCTACCACTAGACCACTGCAACGTGCTAGACAGCACAGCCAAGATAGCAGAGCTAAGTTCAACTATACTTGTTGCCACTGTTTGGAACGACATGAAAACCTGAGGCTTTTAACTGTCAGTGTTAAACCCATGACTGCATGGCAAGTCAGCATGAAGCTGAGGTGCGCACATGTGCAGTGAGAAATCTTTGTCCGATTTATTTTGGCCTTATCGCGCCTTGCTAGAGCTGGCCTGTCCACCCTACCAGCCGATGGCTCAACGCACGTGCCTTAGTGACACCACAGTCACATAGCAGAGAGTGAACAGCCAGAAAGTCCTTCAAACAAGACTGCAATGCAGTTACTCACAATTCACTGGGAGGCGCTTGGTCAGAACTGAATTACGACAGAAAAATACTCATCTGTTAAGGCAGCAAACACTGCAAAACTGTCAGTGCTATGCAACACTTCAATGTCCAATGGACCAGCCAGCTGCCAACAATGCCAGAAACATGTTTGTTCCAAGCAGTCTATTTTGTCCCCATCACCTGTCTTTCACCATTTGCAGTTTGTCGGGTCGCAGTTAACTTGACAGTTTGTGCTAGCATACCACACTTAGTTACCAATGCAAAAGTTAAGTGCTATATTGTCTATTGTCTGGTCCAGTTTTGGTGAAACCATTACTAATTTTAATAATATATGTAAGTAAATCATCGCCTGACCGTGACATGAAAATAGCTATTCAGAAGTCATTCAGCGCACGCAACAAATAAAAAAATCATTATTATTCAGTATTTGCGAATAATAATTGTCTGGAAAATAAGAATAAGATAGTCTAGTTAAACAGAAAGCCACAGATCCAATGAGTGAGCAAAGATGGAAAACAAAAAGAAAAGCACAAATGAAGCTCCTGAGGCCATCAGACCAACCAACCAACCAGCTACCCACACAACTGACTATACGAACCACTGGTCGAGCTTTACGCTGATACTACCAAGGGACCACCTAGAAAAAAACAGTCGCATCATCAAGGGACTGGCTCAGAGCCTGCACAGGATACACTACCAATCGACGTTGCTTATGCACCACACCACAGAGTGACTAGAGTTAACACAAAGTTGAAGTCATTTTAGACTGTTGCTGTGACTGACACAGAGGCAATAGTAAAGTACTTGAGTACACACAGAACTTTGGCAGGCCACAGTAACAGCATTTTCAATGAACACTTGATATTTCAAGACCTGACTGGTTTCATACGTCCAATATCATTTATGTTTTAAGTTCCATTCTTTTATACATCACATTTCGTGTGTAACAGCCAAATAAAAATAAGAGTTGTGCATTGTGAAAATCACCAACATACGCATGTAATAAACTGAAGTTTCAAAAAATTAACATCACTTTCTTGTCTGCTCACTGTACACTATACAAGCTGAAATCAGTCTCAACGTAACACGTGACAACAGCACTGCTAAATATCGGATTTCATGATCTTAAGAGACCCAGTAACATTGGGGGCATAGCAACCACATGACGACATAATCAACTGATATGGAATCTCCCTAGCACTGGTCATGACCATTACTAACAGTCACTGCATGATAACCATGAGGGATGCCAGGCTGAGTTCACCTGATTGACGCGATACAGTCCCCATTGTAATACCAACCACGTCAATTTAATTGACATGCCAACAAACGTATAACTGCCAACAATAACAACACTGAATTATTACACAGCTGAAATTCCCAGCAGCTTGCATAACGCACATGGCAGCGCCACATTGACATGCAAGCAACATACTACGCTTAACTGTTGCATTTATGACTGCAAACACAATAACCGATACACAATAAGTCGCACAGTACATTAGCAATCGGACTCCAGACAGGTTGAAAATGCTGCATAACGAACATACATCACTGATCAGCAGCCTGAGTGGATCAGTAAGGAAGGGGATGTCTGACTCGACAAGACTGCGCTTGGAAATTAAGTTTATTACGAGGGTTAATATCAGCAAGAAAGTTTAACAAAAATTTCACGTTGACGTTTTGTAGTAGTTGTTGAATACTAGGGGACATAGAGTTACTGCATTGGACAGAAAAGATAATTCACAATCATAAAAAAAGTTTGTTTTGAGTACTAGCTCACAAGTGATGGCCTGCAAACAGAAATCAACATGTGTTTTGCTAATGTCTAATACACATTTTATAGCATCCTCTGAACAGCAAACAGCACACATGTATCACAGTTATAGTCAGAAACACACAATCTTAGTATCTAGCATGCAACATCACACAGTGCACTGGCAGGCGCATTCAATGTTGTTCAGAAGACATTACTGCATTAAATTCAAAAAAGTAAGTAAGTAAGTTAGTAAGTAAGTAAGGGAGGGTGTTTCTATCCAATTGCACTGTTGCTACAAATTTCATTTACTATAAAGTTCACTTCATAACAGGCGGCCAGTCTGCAAAATGTAGTACTAATATCTCACAGTCAGAACTCAAGAAATGCTTGTGAAAAATGTGAACAATTTGGGAACATACAGATCAAAGGCTGAGTAAGTAAGTAAGTAAGTAAGTAAGTAAGTAAGTAAGTAAGTAAGGGAGGGTATTTCTGTCCAATGCAGCTAAACATTTTGAGGTCACATGGTCACATAACAGTGAGTGGTGAAAGTTACAAATGTTACACATGCTTGTACAGTGCATGACCTTTCAGCATCCATTGTACGTCTTTTCATAATGGTGGACATATAGGGAGCAACAGACAAGCAAAGAACGATCGGTGATTGAATGTGCCTTCGCCAGCACTCTAACTGTTAAGTCTTAACTGTGCTTTCCAATCAAAAGCCAACTACTACAAGCTACCATGCTGCTTGCGAGCAGCGCTAGCCCAACATTAGCAGACCAACCCACCTTGGCTGACCACACCCACCTTGGCGTCTCAGGCAGCGCTGGCTGGCTGGGCATATCCAGGCTGAACCTGTTCATTGGGAGAATCTCGGACAGTGGCCGAGGCTTTCGCGACGACGTTCTGAATGCAATCATAGTTATAGCAACTGTTTCCACACTGTGCTGTCACTGCTGAACTTTACACAGTTCCCAAAGTTTTTGACCGTCGACATTAAAAATTTTCTGATTTTGCACGTTTCGTTCAGGCCATGCAAGAACTATCAGCTTAAGAAAAGAAAAGACATGATATGCCCACCGTCAACAAAGGACATGTGATACAAAAGCAGACACAAACAAAAAACTGCCAAAGAGACGAGTCAGTAGCATTTCTTTAACACTGAGAAACATGACACAGAAACAACATCAGCTGATAAACTCTTCCACAGATGAGCCGTGGCATAAACAACAGCCTACAGTGGACAGTTGGGAGACGAAGCTAAATGCAGGCAGTTGACCATTCTTCCTTCACAAAATGTCTCTTGTTGTGCCACATTTGTTGTAAATATTAGCTACTAATGTTTGTCGCAGATTTGCTCGGTGCCCAAATACTCATGACGACAGTAATTAACACCAAAGCATCTATGGGCAGTGAAGATGTTGTGAATGTACACCAACCTTTCGTGAGGATGAAGTCTGAGATGCAAGTCGTGTCCCATTGTGACACCACTAGTGTGCGGTGGCGCTGGAGTATCAACCGTCGCTGACATTCGAACAGGCAGAGGCTGATCAGCCGGTACTGCAAACACAGCTCATGCATATTCATCACACAGCAGACACGCCCCCTCACCCACTCTCCATCTTGTGTTTGATGTGGCATGTAGCAAATACACACAGCATACTACTGACTATAATGATGCTAAAACCTAACTAAGAGTCATTCAACGGGAAAGTTGGCCAAGTATGCAATATGCGTAAATAAACTTCAAACTTTAATTCAGAAACTTGCATTAAAATTCTAAGATAAGTGTGCAATGCTATCATTTAACTTCATTCGCTAATAAACATCGTATGCACATCAGGAGCGACATAAAATACCCGACACGCTGCGGTTATAGTCTGGCGGCTTCTGCAGCAATTCCATCGGCTTCTTCGCTTTCTTCTTAGAAGCACTAAACACAAATTGTCAACCAGTTTTTCGCACATGCTACCATATAAATGTCCATCCGTAACAGTCATGGAGTGCTTGAAGATGATATTACACTAAATAAACAGGCAACAGCGAGTCTTCTACAACACTGGCACAGTATGATGTTACGCTAGCATGGGTCATTAACACTTCACAGCACCATGCTGTCCCAGCATTTACAGAACCTCACGTTCTAATTACGTTGGACCATATCTTCAATGTGCTAAAACTATGCTGAGACAATCCAATGGTTACTGACACAAAAAACGAGGACACACTTAGTGTCAAAAATTGTGTTCAGACAATGCTGCAGTCAGTCATCATGCTTTGTCACAATCTGTAGTCAAATGCCATTTCGCCGAGGCTGTGATGATTTGCAAAATCAACTCAATGAATCACCTTGGACAACCTTCATATATGCTGCTCCGATCATATAAACAACTCTAGTTGTCAACACTGCTGGAATTGCTGTATGAAAACGATTTCACTGCAGCAGAAGACTATGCAACCAATGTACAATCAGGTTTACAGTAAAAGTTTCAGTGTGAACTGGAAGCAATAAATCATTAATCTGCGAGAGATAAGTGATATTTAGAAGCATCTTAGCCTGCAGTAGAACTGAGTGCTCGAAGCAGCAACACATGCTAACAATAAGGTTATATGTGCAAACTGTTATTTTCGCAACAAAGCTAATAAATAGCAAACATTCATTGAACAATATAAACAACAACCATACTGACAATCAAATCTAGAGCAACAAAAACCACCACCAACAAACCAAAATTAACCCAATAATTGTCTTGATTTTTTATTCCTAAAGCCACCATTGCCAACTTCTCAATTCACAGCTTCAATTCAAGCATTTTGCACCACATATTAACAGAATTTATATCCAAAAGGATAGTTCTGCAACAATAGAACACTTTCAAACATTGTGTACAAAAAAAAACTCGAAGAAAAATGCATCGAGTCGAAGGCAACCAAAAACAACAAGATACTATCACCCACCACAAACTGTCAGACAAACTGTTCCTACATATTTCCAAACTGTTTGGAAAACAGCATAAAACAGGATCACAATATTCAGGTTCAAATACGTTAGTTTCTTATACCTCCAGCAGGAGAGCCATAAACATTTATATGGACAAACATTTTCGTACCTTTTGTATTTTTCGTACAGAAAAAGCAAAAAAGTTTTAGGACTATGTTATAACTGAGTGGAGATATACTACAATACTAACTCGCCAAACTTTATTATGCTATATAACGCCACATCTGCATTTTGATCTTCTGTCTGTTACAAAAGTTAGAAAGTTGTTAGCATATACTTTTTGAATTTAGAAATCGTTTCAAATATGCATTTCTACAAAAAATGCAGAATGCTAGAAGAGTATTTCATCTCACAAAAAGCTGCAAACAGTATCAAACCTGACCGCCACCTGTGTAACGACACGCCAAACACAAACACACGAACGAAATACGACGCATACTCATCAAACTTTGCACACGGACAGAAGGTGCCATGCAAACCCTGCATGCTAAACACTTTTTATCAGACCCTTAGTTTCAGAGTGAGGACCAAAATATTTTGCAGGTTCCTGGGTACAAAATACGATTCTCCAAATGAATCCAACAAGTATCCACTGAAACACACCAACATATAAATACTGTCTCACAATATTTTTATCTTGTAGATAATCTGCATAAAGGACATGCCCCTATGGACAAAAATGCTGAAAATGGGTGGTTAACATTAGGCATTTTACTGGAAAGCCCCATACTTAGATTTTGTACCAAAAATATAGCAAGGGAGGGATCTATTTCTCCGTGCTAACCTGGCAACATCAGTAAAAGACCAGAACCACTCAACAGCATTATAGGGTAAGCGAACCATACAACATTAACATAGTCATCTGAATATCAAAAGAGTCAGTCAGCATTATCAAAGCAAACAGAATAAAACATGGTAAAGTTCTGTGTACACTCGGCATACAACATTGTCACAGCTTGATTTTTTCTCACTATATTCGTCACATTGTACTTACTATTTGTTTAAGATTCATCAGAGACTTGTGAGAAAATCTTCCAAAAGATTTATTTTATCAAATTGGAGGCAGGCATAGCATTGATATCTGCATGCATGGAACCACACAGCAAACAACAAACGTTCAGCCAGTTAGTATGTCTAGTCAGCAAAGCTAACACGTGCTTCATAGTGATGCTCAAATAGTTAAAAACGAGGAGTAATGAGTAAATATTCCAAATTTACAAAAATGATAATCCTTAAATTAACATAAGGATTTTACTGGTAACAGATGAACTATTGCAAAATATAGCAAAATTTGAGTCATCTGTTTGTTTACAACAAATTTGTAGGATAACAGTATGAAATTATAATAAATGTATTTTTCACAGAAAAATTAAGGCTTATGCTAGTTACACATTTCATGGAGTGTTAAGTGAAAACGGCCAAATCAGATTTTGCAAATTTTACAAGTTCGTTTACACTAAATTTTACAAGTTCGTTTTGACTGATTCATCACCAAAACAAATGTCACAATTTTGACGATTTTTGTAACAATTAATTTAGCTCAGATCTGCACTTCTCTAGTAAACGAATTTGGAATCAACATACATCACGACTTCTACAAATACACGACAGCGAAACACAGAGCAAAAAAACCAGCCAAAACATTACTCCGTGGAATCGAATGTCTACTGACATAATAGCGGAATAAATAAGCAAAAGTGAAAGCGTGCAACGAGTCTCTTTGACGACGTAGGTTAAAACTAGCTTCTGCGGTGCAATAGGATTACTGTCTTTTGTCTGCTAGGAAAGCAGCAAACTTGATGTTGCATAACAGCTGGTTAACACAGACCCAGTGTATCAGGTATCAGGAACTGAGTTATCTGTGGTGATAATTGGAAAAAGAGAAATTTCAGCAGCAAAACTTTATAAAATGACTCAATCCACTGGGCTCTTGGCACTGTAACTCAAGCAAATGTGACTGAACCAAGTAAGTAGCAAAGTCTCATGCACACAAGTTATACAACATCAAGAACATTGAGGCATCAACTGACACAGCCATCGGCATAATCAGCATCATCTGTACTTGATGCTCAAAGCCAAATGCTGCATGCATAGTAAAGGGTTTGCCAGCTGATGTCCACCTCACACTTACCGATCGCGCATTGACGCCGACCCAGACCGACTTCGGAATCCAGACAACAGTGCACTACAAGCCAGTGAACATGAGTACACAGATACTGCACAGAACGTCAACAAAGACTGCACACTCTGTCTACACACTTCAAATGCCACACTACCAAATTACATCTTATCACTCGATTCCATATTACAATTAATATGTAATTGTAAACACACAAAACCCGCTTACAGTCATAACACGTGTGTCCAGTTGTATGTCACAACATGACTTTTTCATTTGTCGAAAGGCTAGAAAACGTGTCACGACCTGATGGCCCCAGTGGTATTTAAGCTTGTTATGGCATCTACATTTAACTTTAAATCAATGGTTAACTCTGACAATAACCAAATGTCCGGACATTATGCATATATGCTGACGATTTAAAAAAGAAACGAAAATTACATGAAATACTTGGCAGTCAAAACACAATCTACTGTACATGATCCAATGCCAATATGACGTCAATCCCACAACAAAAGGCATTATCAGGTATCAGATATTATCAGGTATGGAGTTATGGAAGTAGCTGAAATGATGGTCCATGAGTGTCACTGACAAATAGGTATGCATGACATATAGAAATACTCTCTCTCTGCACTCTGCAAATCATGGTGAGAACCAGACGGATTAAGTAACACATACGTAACCAAAAACTGCGAGATGCCAAGATTTTCGACAACACAAACAACAATTCCGACACACTCTTATGTGAACCACGCTTAACTGTGCAGACTTGCTTACGTACTGCAAATACTAACTGACTACACTGTACTTCACTGAACAGATACTGCGAGCGGTTTACTTCGACAATTCAGAAGTAACCACAACTTATGTGCTAGCTTGTGTCTCTGACTGACTGGAGTAGTGCACAAATTTGAGCAACCTGACAAACTGGAATGCATAATGCATAATGCAGATCTTGATCACATTTTGCACAATCTGTTACTGCAACGTAAACTGAGATCAGCTTATGTGACAGTAAAATGAATTGCACCCACATGCAACAAACTGAACAGCAATTTCTCACCAAGAACAAGACGAACCAGTAATTGAAGATGATATTTTATTAAAAACGTTTCCACCAATCACTTTTCCAGCACCTGTTTTGGAATGTTAGCAACTGGGGTGGGGAAGTGGGGTATCTTTAGCCACCATGAGCTGAGACCAGCAACAAGCCCAATGCTCAACCCAAATACACAAGTGTGTGTGTGTGTGTGCGTGTACTGGCATAATGCAAGTGTGCGGTGAATAGTCTTCGTCCAATTTCTTTTAGTTTGTAATCAACATCACTAGCAATCTCATCTCACTGATCCATTCAAATCTGGAGTCAGTAGACCAGTTAAACTGCATTTCAACCCGTGAAGTTGTCAAACTTGCCATCAGCATACACAGCTTATAGATGACACTGCTGAGCCTTCCGAGTCAAATCAGTAAAAATCCAATGTATGGCATGTAAGAACTGTTCACGCAATACAGTAAGAATGATGAACTACAACGTAATAGAATGAAATTACATGTAAACTATTCTAAGCATTCTTGATTACAACAAAAATAAACACAATTATTGGTGCTAAAAACTTCCAAAACTACGATGACCAAAAAAAAAACAGATTTTTTTAGTATGGATGTTGGGTTATTTATGCATGCAAACACTCGACGCTCCACTGCAAATGTAAATGGAATAAAATAATAAAACTAACACAATTCCATTTCTGCACAAAATGCCAAAACTGCAGCTAGCTAACAAACTCTCTCTCTGCCAAATCTAGAATCAGGAAGCCACACAATGCGAATGATTAGAGAAAAAACCAGGTTCAGCGCATTCACACAAATCACAAACTAAATCTGTAAAAACAGGAAAATAGTAGACGATTAATGCAGATGCTGCGAGCACAATATCGGATCAACAAATAAACAGGGTGACCAATTCAGACGCAACAAACTACACCTGGCCAATAACAAGGTGGCACTTCTCTCACTATTTATGCAATGCCCTCAAACGTTGTTTGAAAAAAAAACAAAAGAAAAGCTGTAAATGTTTTCGGCAAGAGAGTTCAACCTCCTTAAATCAGTAAATATACTAGCTAGTGTTAATAATTTTCACGCGAAAAACAATAACAGTTAGAAACTAAATACAGCTAAAATTGTTCCCATATTTCAGACAACTTGCTCTATTATACTAGCCATAAAACAACCAACACTGGTCACCCTGCAATTACCCAGCCATAGACAGCACCTGCTAGATCAAACTGTGAGTTACAGGCGTAATCGCAATCTCATTTACTTGTCAAAGTCGGCAAATGCCGTGACTGGTGTTGACACTGGAGTACAGTGGCCTCTCCATGGCTTCGGCGAAAAGGAAAATCGTGTTGGTCTACAGCGACGATCGATTGCCACATTCCAGCAAAGACAGCAAGTCAACAAGTTGTTGATAACAACTTGAGTTCTGGCTGATTTCGATAACTTAGAAGACTGTAGAATTAACCAGAACGACTAAGACTAACGACAAACCAAACTTCAGCAATAGTCTAGTGTAGCTTCAGCTGGTGTCCAGTTTGGTCTTTTCAACAGCAGCGAACTTGGTAAGAATTTGCAAGATCAAAAATAAAAAAATACAACAAAATGCAAAACATAGAGAAAATATCACAACATAGAGACATGCCAAAAATCGATGCAGCAGACATTAATCGATCGGACATGGCTGTCAATCAGCATTGTCATTCTGCCTAGCCACACGTCAAAATTTCCAGCCAGACCAAGACTCAGACAAGATAAAAAAAAAGTTGTCACACAAATTGTTCCTCCAACTGTAACAGCATTGCAAAGCTCATCTTAGCACTAGACAACATAACATAAGGCTGCCACACAATAACAACTTTCCCAGACACAGATCATCAGTACGCTTAGGCCAGTGTCAAGCCATACAGTTTGGTGACAGAACTTCTGCATGAATGATTATATGACAGCAGAATAGCCAGGAGATGAGAAATACCTGTTGCAAAAGACGTGCAATACTACACGACAATGGAATGGTCGGGTCTCAGTTCTGAAACGGTCATGCACCAATGGACAGCCACAGATATCGGGGAAATGTATTCACAACATAGAGACGGAAACAGCAGAGACACGATGCAGTGCAGATGGTACTCACTCAGCCAGGAACGGATGCTCAAGAAGTTCACACGCTGTAGCTCTCTTGTCAGGATCTGCTTCAAAACATCTACAAATAACACGGAAGATAAACGACCTTCAGCAGTCCTTGGCTACCTCATGCATCATGCTCCTCCAGACTTGGTCTGAGCCGTGTCTCACAGGTGACCTTGTCTTGACAACACGCGAGTTGTCACATGCAATCACAATTTTATTTGCAAATTGATCTCATGATATGACAGCATGCATTCATTTGTTGCCTCTCGTAAATAAGCTTCTGCCTTCTGGTTGCAACTGCCATTCAAGATAAGAACCGACAATAAAACCATTCAGATTTAACGTAACATCACTCTGCAATGTGAGTTGGATGACTAACTGATAAATGCATACACGATTATCAACGAATCGTTAAATGGAACCAACGACAACTGCAACCATTTCTACAATAAGCATAGATAATTAAAACAACTATGAAAGAACAGCAACTCACTCAGGAAGAATTTTACTTTTGTTACCTCTGAAAAAAGGCATATAGCAACAAACAGTGTCAGCAGTGTCTATGTTTATTGCAGTAGGAATGCCTGACATTATTTACATTTTGTTGAACTGGTTTGGCACAGTGGCAACAGTGTGGTCAGTAACAAGACGACACACCAACAAAGTTAAACTACGTCAATTACGATCAGTACTGGGACTGGTATTTATCCAGGCTACTCAGCCTAGCTGTCCCTCTATAGGCAGGTGCAGTGAGCACTGGCGATTGTTTCAGCCACCACTGTGGAGGAACGGAGAGTTCTGTAGAGTAGTGTGCCCAGCGACAACGACTGCTGGCATACTGACTTCGGTTGGTTAAAGGCATTGGCTGTTAATAAGAGTAAGCGATCTCGCCGACATGGGTTGAGTACTAGCTTAACTGGTTTTAACCCTCATCAACTCAAAGCACCATAAAGTGGACCAGTTCCTTTGCAAAGGACTTAACAGTCCATGTGTAAATCTTCCTATTCTTATTGCCAAATTGTGCTATTTGATAATTTTCGTACAAATAATATGTTAAGAGTGTTAAGTATCCTTCACACGTTGTGATATCTATACAATACACTTCTACAGATAAACCCAATAAAGCTCCTCACTATTACAATATCTTTACTCTGACATTACATTACACACTTTAATCACAGATCTGACGAGCACACATCTGACTAACCTGTGCAAGAAATTCTTTGCGTGTTCTGACATATTCTCAGGAATGTCTGGATGAATCTTGTAGAAACCCACTTTGAACATGGCCGCCTGAGGACTACCCAGCTGTTCAACAACACGCATGCAAACATACACCAGTCCTGGATCAGTCGACCAAACCAATTTACACGTCAGCGACAAGCTGCCACGCCAATCGCGTCTGCACCGTCCCTGCCGTCATCTGAAGTCTTCATCTTTTCAACTGTTCCTTCCCTGACTTTTGTAGTGCATATGCAAAGCAAGCACTATAATCACTTTGGTTTACTTACTTAATTACAGACGAGCATCATACGACAAGAGCAGAACACAAAAGCAGTGACTAAGCCAAGTGCTGCACAGTGATACTCATTGCATCTCAAAATGCACTGACCAGCTGGGAAGCTATACACTGGATACTGAATTCTGGCAAATGTGTGAATGCCTAGTCGCCAAATGCTGCACAGTGGATGACAGCGAATGGACAACTGTGCCACTTTCTACCAAGAGGCACCTACGTTCCGCCAGATGGAACCTGCTAAAAGTACCATGGCACCAACTTAGCATGTTCAGCCACCCCGGGCCTTTGCCACTGCTGGTCCAACTGCGTGCAACAGTTTACCAGGCCCGTCCAGAATCTGAATGTCACTTAAGCTGTTTGCAGGCGTTTGTTAAAGACGCTCCTATTTGCATGCTGGTACTAGCACACTGAGCACATTAGGAGTTTTCTTATGATGTACTATCCAAGTGTTTTCACTACAACAGTCACCAATGGCACAAAGTACTTGGAAACTGACGGACTGTACCTCAATGAATGGTGGTTTTCCGGTTGCCATCTCAATCACTGTACAGCCGAGGGACCAGATGTCGGCCTGCAACAATCGACTGTCGATTACACACAACAAAACTGAATGAATAGATCAAGCTCATGTCACACCAGCTCTTGTTCAGTTACATTACATTGAATTACATAACTACATTTATACTGCCCAGTCTAAACAACGACTATGCACTACAACGTCAGGAGGTAGGATAAAAAGAGAAATGCTAAATAAAACCAAATTTAAATGGGGTAATGTTAAAAGTCATACTAGGAAGAACAGAATTTGCAATAAAATGGACACTGCACTCACCGGATAGCTGTATCCACGCAGGCCGCGGTCAATTACTTCAGGTGCCATGTACTGCAATGTTCCTGCCAGCAACATGCAGTGATGCCGAAATGCAGACTTTAAAAATTTCAAAACAAACTGCACAAACTATTAACTCACTTATTCTGTAAACGATTCTATTGAAAAAGATTATAACGCGAACTTTTATTCGAGTTTTCTGTGGACAAGAAATAGTGGAGGACGAACTAGCAAGAACAACGTTGAAAATTGCAAAATAAAATTTTTTTTAAACTCTCAAGCTAATGTGTGGCAAACTGCAGAATCTAGTAGCATCGTCTTCCATATTTACACAATTCTACGTGTTCAATTTCTTCGATCAATTTCAATAAAAAGAAGACGTACATGAAGTGTAAATGAGCTCAACCTGCATGCACGCGTTTAACTGGCAAATACATCGCACATTTGTACAGCTGGCCAATTTGCCATCTATCACGAGAGACAGATGTCTAGTCATGATAACGTGGCGTTCTGTCACGCAAAACCCGATCATCTGCATCTTCACAGTGGTTAGTAACAACATCACAAGGACTTACTATGGTACAGCATGCAGTGAGATTTCCATGATGAAATGACTTCGTTAGTATTTAGACGGTAAATATGCAAATGAACAGCATCACCATCATTCTCCATGTACAAGATATTTGCTACAATGTGTACATTTGCCATTACCATTTAGCAACATTGTAACATTTTTCAGACAGCAGCCAATACAACAACAGTGGCTGTAGAGTTATACCAGCAAAGGTGCCAGCACAGGGATTCATGCCAGCGAGACGCTTTGACGTTCCAAAGTCGGAGATTTTAATGACACCACTGTATGTGTTCACCAGCACATTGTCGCCTTTTATGTCTCGATGCACGATCTTGTTGTCATGCTGAGAAACATCACACAATCACAATCACAATAACACGCAACATCACACAATTGCAATGACAATAACACACAACGTCACATAATCACAATGACAATAACACACGTCACACAATTGCAATGACAATAACACACGTCACACAATCACAATGGCAATAACACACAACGTCACACAATCACAATGGCAATAACACACAACGTCACACAATCACAATGACAATAACACACAACGTCACACAATTGCAATGACAATAACACACAACGTCACACAATCACAATGACAATGACACCCATCTTAAGGGAAGTCAGCTGAATTGTGAGCAGAAATGCAATGTTGAGTGTCGATGATGAACGGTGACTATGACTGCAAATGGTGGTGCCACACCAACACAGCCTTTTGACCCACATTTCACCTGACAGCCAAACTTATTGATAGCACACTTTTTACATTGCCATAGCATCTAATGTGCTCATGCATGCACTACTTGCCATTCTTAGCAGACACATACACATATAGTAATGCTGATAGCAGTACGCACAGGAAGATAACATGTTAAATATGCAAAAAAAACAAGAAAAGAGAAAGCTGACAAATATATTGAGAAAATGTAATTTTTATAAATGGAAAATATGCCTCGATGGTACAATTCCTGAAGCCGACAAAAATGCTACTGGACCAGCATACGAGGAATACAAAAAACGAAGACTGAAGAAAATGCTGAAAGCTGAAGTAACTATTGTTGGTGCAATGTGGAAACGCTTGTCAGCAATACTTCAAACAACGAACAAATTCTGTTTCAACTCACAAGATATTTAAGTCCGTCCAGAATCTGTCGCGTATAGAATGCTATTGTCGTCTCGCTGTCTTTCAGTGGACCCCATTTCGACTTCAGTAATGCAGATAAGCTTCCTGTCAACAACATTATCATGCCTTCTTAATATATCATTCTCGGCCAAAGTCTGACAAACTTTCCACAGTTAACAAAAAAAGGAAAGGACAAGCAGGTCCTGCTGAATCATGGTTATGGAAATGAGGCAAGATAAAGCAACTTTGTAAAACGTCACACTTTCATCAGTTAACATTAACTTAACAAGTTTACATTAACACAGACACAGTCACTTCTGAGATATCTTTTCAGATTTAACATAACTCACTCCAACAATATCTACCCTAGCACATTCCAAAGCCAAAATTTTTCTGCATATACAACAATAGTATGAATTAAGTGAATGAATCGAATTCAACAACAAACTAATAGAACACACTATGCCAAATCAAACATCTTAAAAACTCCATTCTAAGCAAAACAGAGGTGTATAACATCCTGTATTGCGTTCAAGGGGGCTTAGCAATTAAGGCGATGTATGGTAAACCTGAAAACCCAGGCTAAACCTACCAAGTATGTGATAACATCAACAATAGTGGATCCAGCCAGTATTAACTCCAGGCAAAAAAACAGAAATCCACTCAAATAAGTGTGCGCATGCATATGAAGCACATGAATGCACGTATTCCGAACCACCGCAAATGACCTTGCGCAGCCGAATAAACTGTGCCACGAGATGAAAAAAAAAACACCAAATCGCGATGTACGACTTGCCTCCGGGGACCTGTTCCATGAAAATCTTGAAAAAGCCATCTTCGCTGACTGAGCCAAGATAGTTGACAATGTGCTTATGCTTCAGTCGAGAGTGTAACGCAATCTCTTCGTGTAACGGCTGCACCTCCCTGCATCGCACACGCATCAAATCAAATCAAATCAATCGAACTATTTTATAGTGCACCAAAAAGTTGACAAGAGAGCTGGCCGACTTAGTCTGCCGCACTCAGGAATAAATAAAACAGAAAAACAGAACTAAAACATAAAACCGATGAGCAAATAACTCTGGTGAACGGTCTAGAGCCATGAGATCAGTCCGACAGACAGAAACAGACTAAGGTGGAGGATAAGATTTTCTGAAAAGGTAGGTTTTGAGCTCAGAGTGAAACAGTGAAAAAGTGATGGAGGTGATAGCATTGTGTAGCAAGTTCAACTGGCATGTTTAAATGATGGTCGCTGAGAGGGGAATGAATAATTTGGATGAGGAATCCTGAGTGATGTAGGAAGCTGGTTCCAAAAATGAGGTGAAGCATGTCAGAAGGATCGATGAGTGACTTTCGGTGATGATGATGGTTTGATCAGAGTGACATAAGGTGAAGAGCGTGTGTTGTGACCGGGAGGAGGCTGAATAGATACGAGGTCACAGAGATACGATAGCTGAGTGGTATTGAGAATTTGGCAATTTTGCTGCAATAACCATTTGCCAGTTGCATCCAGTGCAGCCAGTCATCTCAAGCCACTTTCTCATTTGCATCTGTTACGCAACACAATTCTGCCACAACTTCCTTTGGCATCTCCTCTACACACAGAACAATAATCAATAATGACGACCTGGAATTTCCCTGCCAACTGAAAACGTTGCTGACGTTTCAGGTTTTCATGCAAATGTTGTACAGGTGAAACATAAAAAATTGAAAATGTATCACCTGAATTGTTCACACAAAATGGAATGGAAAGCAAACATGCGTAAAACCGGGCACAATTGTTAGTGGCCAACCCAACTCATTACATGCAGGCCAATTCACATGCACAGATTAATTTGGTTAAGTGGCAATGCATCCAATGACCACCCACGAAGCAATGAGTACATGCATATTCAACATAATATCACTAAAAGTTAGCATCACATAAAAAAACGACAAAAAAAGCAGTCAGATGACAGAAACTGACGTACTCAGCATTCTTCTCAGGGACTTCCTTGACTGCAATGCGAACCTGAGTGTTATTATCTCGGGCGGAATACACTGCACCATATGTACCACGACCCAACAACACACGCTGACCCTTCTCGTCCAGCTCGTACTCATACTGACCACGTCACAATATCACCAGCATCACCATCATCATCAGCGTCACACACACATTCAATTCAATACATTCAATTTTTACCAATTTTAGCACTGTAACTGTGTTGTTTTTATCACTAATATGTTAATTATATAGAAAAAACTACATACAGTCTATCCTATGTTGTATAAGCCTATGCTCAAAAACAGCAAAAATTAAATGTTATAAATTATAAGCATGAATATATGCGCTAGAACATTTTAATCTGCCAACTGCCAGCTTTAAATGTATAAGCTAGCGCATAGGATAGACTGTATGCAGTTTTTTCTATATAACATTTGCGTTTTTAGTAAAGTATCACGACGTTAACAATAGACGTTATCAATTCATTAAGTTACTTAATGAATTTACAACCAATGCACCTTGTGGGTGTATCAGTTAACGTAACAGGCTTCTTGTGGTGAACATGTAGCCTACACCAATTTCAGAAGGTTGCAATACTAAAATACGTGGTCAAACTGGTCATAAAGCCCAGAATTTTCAGCCCCGTTGCTAGGCAACCAGCGTTGACATGGCAAGAATTTAGTACCCAAATCGTTGCGCGTGGGCTCAAAAGTTATCACCCAAGTATGAAGAGGATACGATCACCCAGTACTGAGTTATGGCACATTTTAGCTGTATACAATATGATTTGCCCATATGACCTCGACCTTGGACCTATTTTCCCCAAAATTGGGCCACGTGACCCAGAGAGCGTGTTGAATCTACGTGCCTATTTTGAAGTTCGCAGATGTTTTCGTTTTTGAAATATTGGAGCATACATTGCAGATTTGGTGGCCTGTGGCTAGGCAACCGGCTTTGCCATGGCAACCATTTTGTGCCGCACTCGTTGGGGTGTCCTCCCCATGAGAGCCGCCGAGTATGAAGCTGATGTGACCACCCATTATGGAGTTATGGCACATTTTACCTGCATAAATTATATGCCCGTGTGGCCTAGATCTTTGACCTACTTTCACCATAACTGGGTCATGTGACCAGGACCACATCATGAAGACATGTGCATATTTTGAAGTTTATAGACCTTTGCATTTTTGAAATATAGGGCCATAAATTGCAGATTTCATGGCCCCGTTGCTAGGCAACCGGCATTGCCATGGCAACCAGTTTGTGCCCCACTAGTTGGAGGGTCGTCCACATGTCAGGCCCTGACTATGAAGTTGATCGGCCCACCCATTAATGGCCTCCAGCGCTGTCCACTGTCACTAACTGTTTCACATTCATATGCCAGACTGCATGTGCCTCAAATGTATATTTTCATCTCTATCTACCATAGAATACAAATACAAGATTTGTTTTCTCAAAGG
>Ga0056115_1000294_pt1 | contig 23852 bp, 19 predicted proteins | sample WorMetOlspDAHAB1_FD_77007 | JGI IMG/M metagenome (GOLD analysis project Ga0056115, IMG submission 77007) | Marine gutless worms symbiont microbial communities from Max Planck institute for Marine Microbiology, Germany - Olavius sp. DAHAB.1 ...
CCCCTCTCCCCCCTGAGGAGAGGGGCTTTTGGCGCCAACCGCCGCCTTAAACTTCCCGCAAAGAAGCCGCGCTACCATCGGGCCCATGGAGATTCGGAGCCTGAACGCACAGCACGACCGGCTGTGGGCGGACGCCATGGTGAAGCATCATTTCGGCTCGACCACAGTGGTCTCGCGCGGGGTTGAGCACGACACGACCCAGTTGCCGGCCCTGATCGCGCTGCTGGACGCGCGGCCGGCGGGACTGGTCCACTACCGGATCGACGGGACGTCTTGCGAGGTTGTCACGTTATCCGTGAGCCAGACCCGCCAGGGCATCGGTCGCATGCTGATGTGCGCCTTGGAGGGCGTCGCAGCCCGGCATGGCTGCAAACGCCTGTGGCTGGTCACCACCAACGACAACGCCGACGCGCATGCCTTTTACGACGCCGTCGAATGGCGGAGGTGCGCTGGCCAAGAAGGCGAGGTCGCGTTCGAGCGGGTGCTCGAACCGCAATAAGACCCGAACCCCCTCACCCCGAACCCTCTCCCCGGTGGGGAGTAGGTGGCCCGGAGGGCCGGATGAGGGGGTTCCGGTGCTTTGCCGTTACTTGCCCACCATCGCCGCGGCGTCCGTGACCGCGTGGGTCCAGGCGCCTTCGGGCTTCTTGGTGATGACAGGCGTGGACGCGTTGGCCAGCAACACGTCGACGGTGCGATCATAGTCGGCCGGGTCCAGCGTGCCGATCTTCTGGGTGCCCAACAGCTTGATGATCTCGCCCATCATCCGCTTCTGGTGCTTCTCGGTCTGGGCGCCGGTCAGGTCGTTGTCCAGCACGATCAGCGCCGCCGCGCCCGGGTTCTCGCGCGCCCAGGTCCATCCCTTGTTGGAGGCCGCGACGAACCGCGCCATCACGTCGACGAAAGCGGGATCGCTTAGCCGGTCTTCCAGGACGTAAAGACCGTCTTCCAGCGTCGCCACGCCCTGGTCCTCGTACTTGAAGACCTGCAGGTCGTCTGCGGCATAGCCGGCGTCGATCACCTGCCAGTACTCGTTATAGGTCATGGTGGAGATGCAGGCGGCCTGCTTCTGCAACAGCGGGTCGACGTTGAAGCCCTGCTTCATGACCGTCACGCCGTCGTCACCGCCCTCGGTGGAATAGCCCAGCTTGGCCATCCAGCTCAGGAACGGATACTCGTTGCCGTAAAACCAGACGCCCAGGGTCTCGCCCTTAAACTTGTCGGGGCTGGTGACGCCGCTGTCCTTGCGGCAGGTCAGCATCATGCCGGACTTCTCGAAGGTCTGGGAGATGTTGACCAGCGGCACGCCTTTCTCGCGCGAGGCGAGCGCCGAGGGCATCCAGTCGACGATCACGTCGGCGCCGCCGCCGGCGATGACCTGGGGCGGCGCGATGTCCGGGCCGCCCGGCTTGATCGTGACGTTCAGGTCGACCTCTTCGTAGAAGCCCCGGTCCTGGGCGACGAAATAGCCTGCGAACTGGGCCTGGGTCACCCACTTGAGCTGCAGCGTGACGTCGTCCGCCGCTTGCGCCATCCCCATCGACATCGCCAGGGCGGCAACCGCGCCCAACAGCACAGATTTTCTCGTTCTCATTGTATCAGAACCTCTCCTGTTCTCTTAAAAGCTGTCAAACGCTTGGCGCGTTTGTCCGAGTTTACCGCCTGTGGCGATAGGATGCGTGCCAAAAGGTGACGCTGCGTTCCAGCGCCGCGAGCACGCCGTAAAAGGCCGACCCCGAAAGGGCCGCCACGGCAATGGTGGCCCAGACCAGATCGATGTTCATCCGCCCCACCTCGGTGGAGATCCGGAACCCCATGCCGACGATGGGCGTGCCGAAAAACTCCGCCACGATGGCACCGATCAGGGCCAGGGTGGAGTTTATTTTCAATGCGTTGAAGATGAAAGGCAACGCATTGGGCAGGCGCGCCCGGAACAGAGTCTGGAAATAGCCGGCGGCGTAGGAATGCATCAGATCGCGCTCCATCGCGCCGGTCGCGTTGAGACCCGCGATGGTGTTGACCAGCATCGGGAAGAAGGTCATGACCACCACCACGGCGGCCTTCGATTGCCAGTCGAACCCGAACCACATCACCATGATCGGCGCGATCCCGACGATGGGCAGCGCGCTGACCAAATTGCCCAGGGGCAACAGGCCGCGCTGCAGGAACGGCACCCGGTCGACCAGAACGGCGACAACAAAGCCGCTGGCGCAGCCGATCAGGAACCCGGGGATCACCGCGCGCACGAAGGTCTGATGGAAATCGGCCGCCAGAATCTCCAGCCCGCCTGCCATCGCGTCGCCGATCACGGTTGGCGCCGGCAACAGCACCTGCGGCACGCCAAAACCGACCACGATCACTTGCCACAGGAACAAAAGCCACAGGCCGAACACGGCCGGAACGATCAGCCCGAACAGCCGCGCGACCGCAGGGTTCCGCGAGGCGGCCAGTCCCGACAGCAGATCCATTGCCCGCCAGGCCAGTAACCCGAGCCCGACGACGAAAGCCCACAATCCGGGCGCGGTGCGGGCCACGGCATCGGGGCCCAGCGCCAGTGCGTTCAGCGCGCCCAAAGCGCCCGCCACCGTGGCGGCGGTCGCAAGCGCCGCGGCGACCCCGCCCCTGCCCGGCAGCACCAAAAGGACCGCCGCGCCCGCGGCGGCGGCCAGCCACGGCACGATCAACCCAGCATGCCCAATCCACCCGACCAGGGCGCCCATTGGCAAGGCAAGCGCAACAAGAAAGGCGGCAAGCGCCGCAATCAGGGGGATGTCCCGGTGGACCGTCATGCCATACCCATTCGGCGCTGGACCTGCCGCTCGACCAGACCGACCAGCCAGACAAGACAGCCGGCCAGGATCGATGCGGTGATCAGGGCCGACCAGATCTGGATAGTCTGGCCATAATAGGAGCCGGCAAGCAGGCGTGCGCCGATACCGGCGGACGCCCCGGTCGGCAACTCGCCGACGATGGCGCCGACCAGACTGAGCGCGATCCCAACCTTCAGGCTGGCGACGAGGTAGGGCATCGAGGCGGGCCAGCGCAGCCGCCAGAAGGTCTGGGCGGTACTGGCATGGTAGGTGCGCATCAGGTCGAGCTGCAGGGGATCGGGCGCGCGCAGGCCTTTGACCATGCCCACGGTCACCGGGAAGAAGCAGAGATAGGTCGAGATGATCGCCTTCGGCACCAGGCCGACCAGTCCGATGGAGGCCAGGACCACGATGATCATTGGCGCGATGGCCAGGATCGGGATGGTCTGCGAGGCGATGATCCAGGGCATCAGCGACCGGTCCAGGGTCCGCACATGGATGATGCCGACGGCCAGCAGGATCCCCAGCACCGAGCCCATGGCAAAGCCCAGCAGCGTGGAGGACAGGGTGACCCAGGAGTGGAAGACCAGGCTGCGCCGGGAGGTGGGCCGGATCTGGAAGACGGTCTTGTTCATCTCCGCCACGACCTGGTGCGGCGCCGGCAGGATCGGCCGCTCCATCGCATAGGCGTCGGTGATCAGGCGCGCCGCGTCCCAGGTCTGGTCCTGGCGCTGATACCGGTCGATCAGCTGCGGCGCGTTCAGATAGACGGCGAAGCCGTACCACAGGGCAACGATGGCAAACACGATGACGATCAGCGGGCCGGTCCGGCCGGTGCTGATCCGCCGCCAGACCGCCACCGATGCCGGCACCGCCGGGGCGGCGGCGTCAGTCGTCGTCATAGCTATGCCCGGCCCTGAGCCCCTCGCGGACCTGGTGGGCGATGCGCAGGAATTCAGGCGTTTCGCGCACGTCCAGCGTGCGGTCGCCGGGCAGATCGGACTCGATGATGTCGATGATCCGGCCGGGCCGGGGCGACATCACGACGATCCGGGTCGACAGGAACACCGCTTCGGGAATCGAGTGCGTCACGAACACGACGGTCTTGCCGGTCCGTTCCCACAGCTTCAGCAACTGCTCGTTCAGATGATCCCGGGTGATCTCGTCCAGCGCCCCGAACGGCTCGTCCATCAGCAAAAGGTCGGGCTCGAAGCTCAGGGCCCGGGCGATGGAAACCCGCTGTTGCATGCCGCCGGAAAGCTGCCACGGGTGTTTCTTCTCGAAGCCCTTGAGGTTGACCAGGTCCAGGTAATGCTCGGCGCGGCGGTGACGCTCCTGCCGGTCGATCCCCATGATTTCCAGCGGCAGCGTGATGTTGCGCTCCACCGTGCGCCAGGGATAAAGCACCGGCGCCTGGAAGACATAACCGTAGGACCGGTCGACGCGCGCCTGGTGCGGCGAGACCCCGTTGACGGTGATCGCGCCCGATGTCGCGTGTTCCAGGTCCGCGATTACCCTCAGCAGGGTGGTCTTGCCGCAGCCGGACGGCCCGATCAGCGAGACGAAATCGCCGCGCCCGACCGCCAGATCCACCTCGGAGAGCGCATAGACCGGCGTATCAGCGGTCTGAAAGGTCAGCGACAGCTTCTCGGCCCGGATCACCGCGTCCGCCGTCGCGGCCGGCGAATCCGCCGGCGGGTTTATGGTCGCCGCTTCCGACACTAAACCACCGCGCGCCGCAGCATCGCCTGCAGCAGAACGTTGCAGCCGGCGGCCAGATCCTCCGGCGTGGCGCTTTCGATTTCGTTGTGGCTGATGCCGTCCGCACAAGGCACGAACACCATGCCCGTGGGCGCGACGCGGCTGATATAGCAGGCGTCGTGGCCGGCGCCGGAGACGATGTCACGGCTGGGATAGCCCGCCTCGGCGGCCGCCTCGCGCACCGCATCGACGCAGTCGGGGTCGAAAGTCAAAGCGGGCGTGTGCCAGATCTCCTCGATCACGCACTCCAGGTCCATGTCCGCGGCGATCACCTGACAGGCCGCCCGGATTTCCTCGTCCATCGCCTTCAGCATCGCGTCGCTGGGATGCCTGAGATCGATGGAGAAGAAGACCTCGCCCGGGATGGTGTTGCGGGAGTTTGGCGATACCTGCATCAGGCCGACCGTGGATACTGCGTCGGGCGCGTGGTCCAGCGCGATCCCGTTCACCCGTTCCACCAGCCGGGCCGCGCCAACCAGGGCGTCGCGGCGGCGGTTCATGGGCGTGGTGCCCGCATGCGCCTCCGCGCCGCGCACGGTGACCTCGTACCAGCGCTGTCCCTGAGCGCCCATGACCACGCCGATGGTCTTGTTTTCCGCCTCCAGGATCGGGCCCTGTTCGATGTGGGTTTCGAAGAAGGCGCGGAACGGATGGTCGCCGCAGGGCGCCGCGCCGGCATAGCCGATGCGTTGCAGTTCCCCACCGATGGTGGCGCCGTCCAAGTCTGCGCGGCTGTGGCCGTATTCCAGGTCGAACACGCCGGCAAACACGCCCGAGCCGATCATCGCCGGCGGAAAGCGCGAACCTTCCTCGTTGGTCCAGACCGAAATTTCAATCGGCGCGTCAGTGTCGTAGTCGTGGTCGTTGAGGGTCCGGATCACCTCCAGCCCGGCCAGCACGCCGAACACGCCGTCGAACTTGCCGCCGGTGGGCTGGGTGTCCAGGTGACTGCCGGTGGCGACCGGCGCCAGGTCCGGGTCGCGGCCGGGACGCCGGGCGAAGATATTGCCCATGGCGTCGACGCTGACGGTGCAGCCCGCCTCCTCGCACCATTCCACGAACAGGTCGCGGGCCTGGCGGTCCAGGTCGGTCAGCGCCAGGCGGCAGCTGCCGCCCTTCTCCGTCGGCCCGATTTCCGCCATCGCCATGAGGCTCGCCCACAGACGTTCGCCGTTGATCCTGATGTTTCTCATCTACTAGTAGTCCTTGCGCGACGGCAGCCAGACCCTTCGTGACGCGCCCTTCGGGCGCTCCTCAGGGTAAGGGTGTTGAAAAGGGCATCGCTGGTCTTTTCCCTCATGCTGAGGAGCCCCGCCGGCAGGCGGGGCGTCTCGAAGCATATGGCAGCAATCAACTCCCCTCTCATTCCGCCGCTTCCGGCTGGTTGGCGGGATTGCGGGGATCGTCGGCCCAGGTGACGTAGGGCTTGCCGTTGTCGACCCGGCGCATGGTGATGCAGTTGTCCACCGGGCAGACATGCATGCAGAGGTTACAGCCGACGCATTCGGCGTCGATCACCTCGTAGCGGCGTTCGCCGTCGACCCGGGTCGCGGCGATCGCCTGGTGCGAGGTATCCTCGCACGCGATGTGGCACAACCCGCACTTGATGCAGGCCTGCTGGTCGATCTGGGCGATGATCTCGTAATTCATGTCGAGATCGCCCCATTCCACGTAGTTGCCGACCGCAGCGCCCTGGAAGTCGGAAATGGTGGCGTAGCCCTTCTCGTCCATCCAGTTGCCCAGGCCGTCGATCATGTCCTCGACGATCTTGAAGCCGTGATGCATGGCGGCGGTACAGACCTGCACGGTGCCCGCGCCCATGGTCAGGAACTCGGCCGCGTCGCGCCAGGTAGAGATGCCGCCGATGCCGGAGATCCCCATGCCCTGGCAGTCCGGATCGCGGGCAAGGTCGCCCACCATCCTGAGCGCGATGGGCTTGACCGCCGGGCCGCAATAGCCGCCGTGCGTTCCCTTGCCGTGCACCGTGGGCTCCGGCGCCATGGCGTCCAGATCGACGCTTACGACGGACGCCACCGTGTTGATCAGCGAGACCGCGTCGGCATCCGCCTTGCGGGCGGCGCGGCCCGGTTGGCGGATGTCGGTGATGTTGGGGGTCAGCTTGACGATGACCGGCATGCGCGTGTGCGTCTTGCACCAGCGCGTGACCATTTCCACATAGTCCGGCACCTGCCCCACCGCCGCGCCCATGCCGCGTTCCGACATGCCGTGCGGGCAGCCGAAATTGAGCTCGATCCCGTCGGCCTCGGTGTCTTCGACCTCGGCCAGGATCGTCTTCCAGCTTTCCTCGTCGCAAGGCACCATCAGCGACACGACCAGCGCCCGGTCGGGCCATTCCTTCTTCAACTGCTTGATTTCGCGCAGATTCACGTCCAGCGGGCGGTCGATGATCAGCTCGATATTGTTGAAGCCGGCGACCCGGCCGCCGTTGTACTGCACCGCGCCGTAGCGCGAGGAGACATTGACGATGGGCTCGCCCAGGGTCTTCCAGACCGCGCCGCCCCATCCGGCTTTGAAGGCGCGTTCCACGTTGTAGTACTTGTCCGTGGGCGGCGCGGAGGCCAGCCAGAACGGGTTCGGCGATTTGATCCCGGCGAAGTCGGTGCGTAGGTCAGCCATTGGTCGCGCTTTCCGTTGTCAGCTCTTGAGGAACCGGTCGATGGCGATCGCCGCCACCTTGCCGTCTTCGACCGCCTGCACGGTCAGGTCCACCCCGGCGATGCAGTCGCCGCCGGCGAACACGTCCGGCAGGGAGGTCTGCCGGTCTTCGTTGACGAGGATGCGGCCGTCCCGGATGTCCAAAGGCTGGGCGGAGCCGTTGTGAACCGCGTCGGGCACGAAAGCCTGGCCGATGGCCGTGAACAGCATGTCTGCCGGCAGCACCGTCCGGTCCCCGGTGCCCGTCAGCCGCCCTGCGTCGTCGAGCTGGGTGTATTCCAGTTCGACCTCGGTGAGATGTCCGTCCTCGCTGCCGACCCGGACCGGCATCACCCAGTGTTTGATCTTCACGCCGTTGGTCTGGGCGATTTCCTGCTCGTGTTCGGTCGCGCTCATCTGTTGCGGTCCGCGGCGGTAGCACAGGGTCACGTCTTCCGCGCCCAGACGTTTGGACTGGACCGCGATGTCGATGGCGGTGTTGCCGCCGCCGATCACCACCACACGCCGGCCCACCGGCAGCCCGGCCTTGTCCTTCGCCTGGCGCAGCGCGGCGATGTAGTCGACCGCGGCCTGGACGCCGTCGACCTCCTCGCCTTCCAGCCCCAGCGCGCGCACGCCGCCCTGGCCCAGGCCCAGGAACACGGCATCGTAATCCCGTCGCAGGTCGCCCAGGGCGAGATCGTCGCCCAGGCGCCGGCCGGTTTCCGTGGTTATGCCGCCGATGCCCAGGATGAAATCCAGCTCGGCCTGCGCGAAACCGTGGGGCACCTTGTAGGCGGCGATCCCATACTCGTTGAGCCCGCCAAGCTTTTCGTGGGCGTCGAAGACGGTCACGTCATGCCCCAGCATGGCCAGGCGGTGGGCGCAGCTCAGCCCGGCCGGCCCGGCCCCGACGACCGCAACCCGCTTGCCGCTGGCCGGCGCCCGTTCGAACGGTTGCGCGCCGCTGTCGAAGAAGCGGTCGGTGGCGTGACGCTGCAACAGGCCGATATTGACGGGTTTGTGCTCCTGGGCGTTGCGGACGCAGGCCTCTTCGCACAGGACCTCCGTCGGGCAGACCCGCGCGCAGATTCCGCCGAAGATGTTGGCGCCCAGGATGTCCAGGGCCGAGCCCTTGATGTTCCCGGTCGAGATCTTGCGGATGAAACTGGGAATGTCGATGCCCGTGGGACAGGCCTCGATGCAGGGCGCGTCGTAGCAGAAATAACAGCGGCTGGCCTCGATCACCGCCTGGCCGGCGCTGAGCGGCGGCTTGATGTCCTCGAAACCGGTTTCGTAGTCCTCCGGCGAAAGACGGCCAGCGGCAATGTCAGGCTGGCCCGCCATCGCACATCCCCTTTTTCATTTTGCCAATCCCTGTAACTGCTCTTTTTCGGCCGGCCGCGGGCGGCGTCGTTTCTTGTTGCGCGGCAAGTGCTTTGGCCCCGAAACCGGGACCTGAAAAGCGTAGAGTTGGGCCTGCGGGGCGTCAAGCGCGGAGGGTGAAATCGCGCGTATGGTGGAGGACGCAGTTATGGTACCGACCTGGACAGTAGAATCTGACAAGCCCCGATCAGGTTCCTTGGGATGTTCCGACGACGTCCCTACCGCGGCGGCGTAGGAATGGAAGCGCGGCACGCAAGCGATTGATCGCGGAAAGCATCCTGCCAGCCGACTGCCGACTCCAACTGCTGGCAGTCGAGCCGCTTTACCCCTCGCAACTCGGCATTCCCGACCTCGGCACCGCGAAGGTCCGCACCCGCAAGGTCGGCACCATAGAGATCTGCCCCCCGGAGGTCCGCGCCCCGAAGGTCTGCTCCGTCCAGTTGCGCTTTGGAAAGAAATGCTCCCGCAGCGTCTGCAAGCCGGAGATCGGCACCAGAAAGCTTAGCCCCAACAACACCATAATGCCGCCGTCGTTCCGTATTGCTGAGCTTCCACCAGTCGCTTGGGCGCAAAGAGAGCTCCTCATCTCTCAGTTCCGCATAGCTTCGAATCACCAAAACATCAAAACGATGCCCGCTGTGGTTCACCGCGAGAAGCACCGCTGCCAAGACTACGGCGGCGCCATAAGGCACTAGCGTTTCAAGAAAGGGTTTTCGGGGCAGGTTTCGCGCATCACCCTTGCGAAGGGTCGTCACTGCGCGGCGCCAGAATGCAACGGCACCCCAGATCGAGACTACCAACGCAACGGAGATCGCCATAGTTCCCGGCAGATCGTGGCGGGGCAAGTAGCGCGCCCAGAATCCGAAAATGGTAACCGGCACCAACACCCACCCTGCCAGGGCCGAAAGAGTGATCTGAAGCACCCAAAAGGTCGGGCGCCGGTCTGCGAGTTTTGGAACGAAGGCAAGCACCAGGCTGCTGAGCAGCCATGGATAGGCCTCCTCATAAAGTGTCCTCCCGGATGGGAAGACTGCCGGAAGGCTTGCAAGGGATTCCCAGAGCCTTTGCAGATAGAGGTGCAAATAAAGAAACAACGCTAGAAGGATGCCGGGCGCGACCCAGTAGAACCAAGCAATTGGGATCTGCGTCTGGATGATGGGCAACGGCGTCGAAGCCGTGTTCGTTACTAATGCGGCGTCGGTCGTAGTCGCTATGGTCAGCCAAGAATATAGACATGCCGCGATCGCGCTGAGAAACAGGGCACGGGCCCGGGTAGAGATCTCCGCGACCGTCTCAAGGGCACGAAAGGCGGCGATTTCCTCGGGGAGTTGGGCTCGCAGTAGAATGGACCCGCCAAGGGCGTCCGATCTGAGCCCGACGACCTCGGAGAGCTGCGCATTCTGAAGCGACGCATCGCGCAAACTGCAATCTGACAGATCCGCCGCGTCCTTGCCCTCAGATTCATGACCGGGATCGGCAATCAGCACGGCATGGTCAAGGCTCGCACCATCAAGGTGCGCGTTGTTGAGTTTGGCGCCTTGGAGCTCGGCTCTATCTAAACAGGCGCGGTCGAACCGCACGCCGGAAAGATTGGCGCCTCTAAGGTTGGCCTCGATCAATGAGGCATCCTGAAGCGCGGCTTGCGCAAGGTCCGCCTCTGCGAGGCATGCGCGGTTAAGCCCGGTCTCACGCAGATCGGCGAACATCAGTTTGGCGTAGTCCAGCCGAGCGCCCGACAAGTTCGCGCCGCCAAGTTTGGCCATGTTGAGATCCGCTCCCACGAGCGCGACCCTCTCCATGTCCGCATACTGAATCTCTGCATTGGTGAGGAGGGCATCTTTCAAGTCGGCGAAGGTGAGATCCGACTCCTCCAGTGCAGCCTCTCTCAGGTCGGCGCCCGCCATTTGAGCGTATTTCAAGATCGCTCGATTCAGAACCGCGCCACGCAACTGGCATTCGGCCATTTCTGCGCCCTTCAACTGGGCGCCTGTGAGGTTCGCTCCCTCAAATTGAGCCTTCGCCATGTATGCGCGCTGCAACTGCGCCCGCTGCAGATCAGCCCCGTTCAGATTGGTTTCCATGAGAGTTGCATCTTGCAGCTGGGCGTCTTGCAGGTTCGCCCCTTGCAGTTGGGCGTTTTCGAGATAGGCCCCCTTTAGCGTGCTGTTCTGCAGTTGCGCACCCCTCAAATCGGCGCCTTCCAGTTTCGCATTGGCAAGATCGGCATTCTGCAAGTTTGCATTCGTGAGACTCGCGCTTTCCAGGCTCGCTCCCACGAGCCGGGCTTGCTTTCCTTTCCTCCCATCCGTGGCAATCCACTCCTCGTGCGCACAGAGGATCTTCTCGATTTCAGCGGGCGACAGAATGACAACGTTTTGCGGTGACTCCGGCCTAGCGTCATTGTTCGGGTCACGTCGGTGGTCGCTGGACACCGCTCGAATTCCTCAGATGGTCGGGTAAAGGCGATTGTACTCTAGTATTTGCCGGAGCCGGATTGACGCGGGATAACTGTGGAAGCATCGGCCGCTTACCATCGCCCTTGGCCGAGGCTACTGGTACTGCGATCATTGGAAGTGTTGCTTCCGTTCTCTCAAGGAGCTCTTTCACATGACACACCCCGCGTTGAACCAGGACTCCGTCGCCGTCATTTCCGGCGGCGCCTCGGGAATCGGTCTTGCCGTCGCACAGCGATTCGCCGCGCTGGGCATGGCGGTCGCCATCGGCGATCTCAAAGAGGACAAGCTGGAAGAAGCGGCCGCGGTGCTGCGAAACGCCGGCGCGCGCGACGTTCTGGCGCAGCGCACGGATGTCTCGGACCGCGACTCGCTCGCCGCGCTGGAAAACGAGGTCACAGCGCGTCTCGGCGGCGCGGACATCCTCGTCAACAATGCCGGCATCGGGCTGGGAACCGACGTGTTCGGCCCGGCGGAACGGTGGCAGCAGACGCTCGGCGTCAACCTGTGGGGCATCATTCATGGCACCCAGGTCTTCGCGCCCGGCATGATCGAACGCGGCCGCCCGGGCGCCATCGTCAACACCGGCTCCAAGCAGGGCATCACCACGCCGCCGGGCAACCCCGCCTACAATGTCTCCAAAGCAGGCGTGAAAGCTTTCACGGAGGCCCTGGCCCACGAGCTGCGCAACACCGAAGGCGCCCAGCTCACGGCGCACCTGCTGATCCCAGGTTTCGTGTTCACGGACATGACGAAGGGCGAGCGGACAGAGAAGCCGGCCGCCGCCTGGACGGCCGACCAGACCGCCGACTTCATGATCGAGAGCCTGAACAGGGGCGACTTCTACATCCTCTGCCCCGACAACGACGTCACGCGGGAACTGGACGAAAAACGCATGGCCTGGGCCATCGGCGACATCATCGAGAACCGCCCGGCGCTGTCGCGCTGGCACCCGGACTATGCGGCGGCGTTCGAGGCGTTTGTTAAGGGCAACTAGCGGCGGTCACAACTCGTCGATCGAGCGCGGCCAGTCCTTTTTCAGCAGCCGCGACAGCGAACGGTCGGCGAGGATCCTTCCCTCGGTCTGGCACTTGGGGCAGTAGTTGGTTTCGTTGCTGGCATAGCGGATGCGCTGTACCGGCGTGGCGCAGACCGGGCACGGTTTGCCGAACTTTCCGTGCACGGCCATTTCGTCGCGGAAGGCGGTAACCTTTTCCGGGAAACCCTGGCCCACATCGTCGCGCAGGATCTGCACCCAGTCCTTCAGCGTGGATTGCACCGCCTCGAACAGCGTTTCGATCTCGTCGTCCGTCAGTTTGCCCGTCATCGCGATAGGCGACAGGCGGGCGCGGTGCAGGATTTCGTCTGAATAGGCGTTGCCGATGCCGCTGAAGGCCTTCGGGTCGGTGAGCGCGCGTTTGAGGGTGTGATTGCCGGCCCTGAGCTTCTCGGTAAAAGCCGTCGCATCGATCTCGAGCGGTTCCAGCCCGCCGGGGTCGAGCGCCGCCAGGCCCGCCTCGTGCGCGACCACATGCAAGGACGCGCGCCGCTTCGAGCCGGCCTCGGTCAACAGCAGCGTGCCGTGGTCAAAGTCGAAGGCGGCGAGGCCAATCTTGCCCGGCGGCTTGGCGTCCGGTTCGCGCCAGCGCAGGCGGCCGGCGATCATCAGGTGCAGGACCAGCCATTCGCCGCCGTCGAAGCCGATGGCGATGCGTTTGCCGATGCGGCGGAGGTCAGTGACGGTCCGGCCCTTGACCGCGTCGATTGGCGGTTCGACCGTGCGCAAAAGGAACGGGCTGAACAGCCTGATTTCGTTCAGAACACGGCCGCCCACGTGGCGTTCCAGGGCTTCGATATAGACCGTGACGTCGGGCAGTTCGGGCACGGGTGTGGCTCCGGGGTTTTCAGAAGTATGCCTGCACCGTGCACGTTGCAGCCAGATGCTTCGTGACGCGCCCTTCGGGCGCTCCTCAGCATGAGGTGATGGGTAGCGCGACATATCCCTCATGCTGAGGAGGCGGCAAAGCCGCCGTCACGAAGCATATGGCTGCAGTCGACACGACGCTGATTGCACCCCGCGCCCCCGCCCCCTAGCATCACGCGGCAAGAACAAAGGACGGACAGACCCTATGGGCACCACACCGCTGGCCGGCTATCGCGTGCTGGACCTGACCAACGTCCTGGCGGGCCCCTTCTGCTGCCATCAGCTGGCCCATCTGGGCGCCGACGTGATCAAGGTGGAGGTGCCGGGGCGCGGCGATCTTGCGCGGCAGTTGGGTGCGGACCAGGAGCTGAACGAACGCCTGATGGGGATCTCCTTCCTGGCGCAGAACCCGGGGAAACGTTCCGTCACGCTGAACCTGAAGGACGCCCGCGGCAAAGAACTGTTCCGCCGGCTGGTGAAGACCGCCGACGTGGTGGTGGAGAATTTCCGGCCCGGCGTCATGGACCGGCTGGGCGTTGGCTACGAGATCCTGAAACAGGACAAGGCTGACCTGGTCTATTGCGCCATTTCCGGATTCGGCCAGGACGGGCCGCTCAGAGACCTGCCGGCCTACGACCAGATCATCCAGGGCATGTCCGGCGTCATGAGCATCACCGGCGCGGCGGAGACCGCGCCCTACCGGGTCGGCTATCCGATCGCCGACACCATCGGCGGCATGACGGCGGCCTGCGCGATCAGCGCCGCGCTCGCCGGCCGCGACGCCAATGGCGGGATCTTCATCGACGTCTCCATGCTGGAAGCGACGCTGGCGACCATGGGATGGGTGGTTTCCAACTACCTGGTCGGCGGGGCCCAGCCGGCTGCGTTCGGCAACGAAAACGTGACCTCCAGCCCGTCGGGCACCTTCCAGACCGCCGATGCGCCTTTGAACATCGCGGCCAACAAGCAGGAGCAGTTCGAGGCCCTGTGCCGGGTCATCGATCGGATGGACCTGCTCGATCACCCGGACTACCGCGTCCGCGACGACCGCAAGCGCAACCGCGAGGCCCTGAAGCGGGACCTGGAAACCACGCTGCGCGGGCGCGCGGCGGCCGACTGGGCCGAACGCCTGAACGCCGCCGGCGTCCCTGCCGGCCCGGTGCTGAGCGTGCCGGAGATCCTGGAGCACCCGCAGGTGCGCGACCGCGGCATGATCGCGGCCTTCGAGGCGGTGCCGGGCGCGGACCGGGACGTTCGCGTGGTTCGAACCGGGTTCAAACTATCGGGCGCGGCGCCGTCCGTTGCGACGCCGCCGCCGCAACTGGGACAGCACAATGACGAGGTCTACGGCGCGCTGGGCCTGGACGAAGAAGCGGTGCGGCAGCTGGCCGAGGAGGGCGTGATATGACCGACGATCCGGAACGCGAGGTGCGCGACTGGTGGCGCACGGAAATCATCGAGATGGAACCGGGCATGATCCGGTATCGCGGCTATCCGATCGAACAGCTGATTGGCGCGGTCTCGTTTCCGGAGATGGTCTGGCTGTTGCTGCGCGGCGCGCTTCCCTCGCCCGACCAGGGACGCCTGCTGGAGGCGGCGCTGGTGGCCGCGGTCGATCACGGGCCCCAGGCGCCGTCGATCGGCATCGCCCGTATGGCGATCACCTGCGGCGTGGGTCTGAACAACGCCATCGCCTCGGCGGTCAATACCCTTGGCGACGTCCACGGCGGCGCGGGCGAACAGGCGATGGCGCTGTACCACGACATCGAAAGGGCCTGGGACGCGGGATCGGATCTGGACAAAGCGACGGCGGATACGGTCGATGCCTTCACGGCCGAGCACGGCCCGTTCCTTCCCGGCTTCGGCCATCGGTTTCACCCGGTGGACCCGCGGGTCCCGCGCCTTCTGGCACTGGTCGACGAAGCGGCCGATGCCGGCGCGGTCGCCGGACGATTCGCCGCGATCGGACGCGAAGTCGAACGAGAACTTGAACGCAGAAAAGGCAAACTGATCCCGATGAACATCGACGGCGTCACCGCCGTGGTCTATGCCGAGCTGGGGTTCGAACCGCCCCTGGCGCGCGGGATCTTCTGTCTGTCGCGGTCGGTCGGAATCCTGGCCCACGCATGGGAGCAGTCCCAACAGGGCGGCCGCAACAAGGGCCCGATCCCGCGCCGGCACATCTGGACCTACGACGGCCCCGGCCGGCGGGACGTACCACCGCGGGACGAGCGCTGAGACGAGGGCGCGACAAGGCAGTTTCGGACGCCTTTCCCGAAAAACCCCACCGCCGGCATGGGCTAACGCCCTGACGCCCTTTTGAAACGTTCACACTTTATTCACTTAATCCGACGTTTACTTCGACCGGTCACGCCATTAGGGTCAACAACCATAGCGTGAGCAGCGTTGCCGAAGCACCGTTGCTCGTTTCGTCGCCAAGGCCCCCGTACGAGCAACGCGAAAGGACCGGGCCCTCCCATGACAGACGCAACTCAGTCGCTTCGGCGCGCCGCTGCACCGGAGCGCGCGGTGCTACGCCAAAACCTGATCGCGGCGCGGGCTGTGACAGAGGCGCGGGTCAAGGACCTGACGCCGGAAGACCAGGTGGTCCAGTCCATGGAGGACGCCAGTCCCGCCAAGTGGCATCGAGCGCACACGACCTGGTTCTTCGAGGCCTTCATCCTGCAGAAGTTCGACACGGGCTACCGTACGTTCCACCCGCAGTTCGGCTATCTGTTCAATTCCTACTACGAGGCCGAAGGCGACCGTCATCCCCGCCCCCGCCGTGGGATGTTGACCCGGCCCGGCGTGGAGGAGATCGCGCGCTACAGGCGGCATGTGGACGAAGCCATGATCGGCCTGATCGACCGGGCCGACGGCGCAACCTGGTCCGCCATCGGCCCGCTGATCGAACTGGGCATCAATCATGAGCAGCAGCACCAGGAGCTGTTGCTGACCGACCTGCTGCACGCCTTTTCGTGCAATCCGATGAAACCGGCCTACCGTGCGTTTCGGCCGCGGACCGGCGTCACGCCGCCCGCCGTGGGGTGGACAGACTTCGACGGCGGCGTCTTCGAAATCGGTCATGACGGCGATGGCTTCGCCTTCGACAGCGAAGGGCCGCGCCACAAAGTGTGGCTGGATCCGTTCCGGCTGTCGAATTGCCTCGTCACAAACGGCGACTGGATGGCGTTCATCGAAGATGAAGGCTATGCGCGCCCGGATTTGTGGCTGTCGGACGGCTGGGCGACCGTTCAACGCGACGGATGGCAGGCGCCGCTCTACTGGGAAAAACAAGACGGCCAGTGGTGGTCGATGACGCTGGCCGGCCTGCAACAGGTCGAGCCCGAAGCGCCCGTCAGCCAGGTCAGCTATTTCGAGGCGGACGCCTTCGCGCGGTGGGCCGGCAAACGGCTGCCGAGCGAGGCGGAATGGGAAATCGCGGCTACCGGGCTTGCGGTGAGCGGCAACCTGCATGGCGCCGGGATGTTGCGGCCCTTGTCGGCGGACGGGCCGGCGGGCGAATTGCTGCAGATGTACGGGGACGTCTGGGAATGGACCCAGAGCCCCTACACCGCCTATCCCGGCTTCACCCCGCCGCCGGGCGCGGTCGGCGAGTACAACGGCAAATTCATGTGCAACCAGTTCGTGCTGCGCGGCGGATCCTGCGTGACCCATGACGACCATATCCGCGCGACCTACCGGAATTTCTTCTACCCACATCAGAGATGGCAGTTCTGCGGGCTGCGGCTTGCGGAAGACGCTTAGAAAGGAAAACCGATGACTGGCGGTGCGCTGGCGCATTTCTACGACGTCGGAACGGAAACCGAGGAATTCCGTGCCGACGTCCTGCAAGGGCTGTCCGAACCGCAGAAACGGGTGCCCAGCAAGTATTTCTACGACGAACGCGGGTCCAAGCTGTTCGAGCAGATCTGCGCGCTGGACGAGTACTACCCGACCCGCACGGAACTGAAGCTGCTGGGCGACTGCGCGGCCGAACTGGCGGCGCGGGCAGGGCCCGACGTATCGCTGGTCGAATTCGGCAGCGGCTCGAACAAGAAGGTGCGGATCCTGCTGGACCATCTGGACAGCCCCGCCGCCTATGCGCCGATCGACATCTCGCGCGAACACCTGCTGGCGTCTGCGCGCGAAGTGGCCGCCGACTACGCCGGCGTGGCAGTCATCCCGATCTGCGCAGACTTCACCCAACCGGTCGAATTGCCCGACACCATCGATACCGCGCGGCGGCTGGGTCTGTTTCCCGGATCGACGATCGGAAATTTCGACCCTGAACCCGCCGTCGCGTTCCTTGAGCGCGCGGCCGAAACGCTGGGGCCCGGCGCGGGCTTTCTGGTCGGCGTCGATCTGAAGAAAGACGAAGCGATCCTGCATGCGGCCTATAACGACGCCAAGGGCGTCACCGCGGATTTCAACCTCAACCTGCTGCGGCGGATGAACCGCGAGCTGGGGGCGGATTTCGACCTCGCCGCCTTCGAACACGCGGCCCCGTACAATGCCGACGAAGGCCGGGTCGAGATGCACCTGGTCAGCCGTCATGCCCAGACGGTGCATGTGGGAGGCGCGGCCTTCGACTTTGCTGCCGGAGAGAGCATCCACACCGAAAACTCCCACAAATACACGGTCGAGGAGTTCCAGGCGCTTGCGGCCCGGGCCGGATGGGTCGGAACCGATGTGTGGGTGGATTCGGATGCGCTGTTCAGCCTGCATTATCTGGTGCATAGCGCCAGGACCTGAAGGCGCGACGCGACGCCAACTGCGTGCGGCGTAAAACCCGCACGCCGCACTACTCCCCTTGTTCGATTGCCGCTAACATCGACGGCACAACAATCGACGAACAAGGGAAGGCTCTGACATGAACTCCATGTTCCGCCTGGCGGCCGGCATTGCCGTCGCCGCGATGGTCGCCGCGTTCTCCGTGGCGCCGGCACTGGCTGACAAAATCAAGGTTGCCGGCATCTACACGGTGCCCGTGCAGCAGAAATGGGTCGGCACGCTGCACCGCGCGCTGGACGCCGCCGAAAAGGCCGGCCAGATCGACTACACCTATTCCGAAAAGGTCCCCAACACGGATTACGTGCGCGTGCTGCGCGAATATGCCGAAAGCGGGGTTCAACTGGTGGTCGGCGAGGCGTTCGGCATCTCGCGCGAGGCCCGCAAGGTGGCGGACGACTATCCCGAGATCGCCTTCCTGATGGGCGACCCCGGCCTCGAGCACGGGTCGAATTTCGCCGTTTTCGACAACTGGATTCACGAGCCTTGCTACCTGATGGGCATGATCGCCGGGTCGATGACCCAGACCAACCGGATCGGCATGGTCGGCGGCTATCCCATCGGCGAAGTCAACCGCCTGTTCCATGCCTTCATGGCGGGCGCCAAAGCGACGAACCCGGAAGTCGAGTTCAAGGTCTCGTTCATCGGCTCCTGGTACGACCCGCCAAAGGCCAAGGAATTCGCCTTTGCCCAGGTCGAAGCCGGCGTGGACGTGTTGTATGCCGAGCGCGCCGGCGTGGTCGACGCGGCGCGCGAGAAAGGCATCATCGCTTTCGGCAACGTCAACGACATGAACAAGCAGGAAAACGGCACCGACGTGGTTGTCGCGTCAGCGCTGTGGCACATGGAAAACGCCATCAACCACGCCATCGACCAGGTCAAGGCGGGCACGTTTAAGGCAGCGAACTACCAGGCCTGGACCATGATGGGCAAAGGCGGCGCGTCCCTGTCGCCCTACTACGAGTTCGAGGACCGGATCCCGGCCAGCGTCAAGGACGAGGTCGAGGAAACCAAGAAGATGATCCTGAACGGCTCATTCACGGTGGAGATCAACGACGACGAGCCGAAGTCCACGTACTGAGCTGGTCCGCCGCTTGATTATGGCAGCCAGATGCTTCGTGACGCGCCCGATGGGCGCTCCTCAGCATGAGGACATAACAGGACCTCACCCTGAGGAGGCCGTGGAACACGGCCGTCACGAAGGGCGTGGCTGCCAGTGGCGCGGCGGCGTTCGATGACGGAAATTTCTCCCGTCCTGGAAATCGCCGGCATCACAAAGCGGTTCGGCGACCTGGTGGCCAATGACGGCATCTCGCTGTCGCTGGGCCGGGGCGAAGTGCTGGCGCTGTTGGGCGAGAACGGCGCCGGCAAGACGACGCTGATGAACATCCTGTTCGGCCATTACACGCCCGATGCGGGGACGATCGCCGTTGAAGGAAACCCGCTGCCGCCCGGATCGCCGGCCGCCGCCATCGAGGCCGGCGTCGGCATGGTCCATCAGCATTTCACCCTGGCCGAAAACCTGACGGTGCTGGACAACGTCATGCTGGGGACCGAACGCCTGTCAGCCATGCGCCAGCGCACCCGTCAGGCGCGGGACAGGCTTGCGACGCTAGCGCAAAGCTTCGGGCTGGCGGTCAATCCCGGATCGCCGGTGGGACGGCTGGCGGTGGGCGAACGACAGCGGGTCGAAATCCTGAAGGCGCTGTTCCGCGGCGCCAGAATCCTGATCCTGGACGAGCCCACCGCGGTGCTGACGCCCCAGGAAAGCGCGACACTGTTTGAGACCCTGCGCGGCATGGTCGACCTGGGCATGTCGGTGATCTTTATCTCTCACAAGTTGAACGAAGTCCTGGAAGTGGCCGACCGGGTCGCCGTCCTCAGGCACGGCCGGCTGGTCGCGACCTTCGACGCCGAAGGCGCCTCGCGCACCAGCATTGCCGAGGCGATGGTCGGCGAGGCCGTGCCGGAACCGAAACGCACGCCCATGCCGCCCGGCGAACCGCGGCTCGCGCTGTCCCAGGTCACCATGAGCCGCGCGCGCGGCCGCCCCGCGCTGGACACGGTCTCTTTGACAGTGCATGCGCACGAAATCGTCGGGGTCGCCGGCGTTTCCGGAAACGGCCAGTCCAGCCTGGCCGCGCTGATCGCGGGCCTGGGCGCGCCGGATGCCGGCACGGTAGCGCTGTTCGGCGCGGAACTTCGACGGTTTACCCCTGCGGATACCGTCCGTAACAGCGTCGGCCGCATTCCCGAAGACCGTCATCATGTGGGTGTGATCGGCGACATGTCCGTGTCGGAGAACCTGATGCTGGAGCGTTATCGCGACCGTCGGTTCGCCCGTCTGGGATGGCTGCGCTTCGGCACGATCCGCGCCATGGCGGATGCCCTGATCGACCGCTACGACGTGCGCGGCGCCCGCGCCGGAACGGCCATTCGCACGCTTTCCGGCGGTAATATGCAAAAGGTCATTCTGGCCAGGGTGCTGGATCCGGAGCCCGACCTGATCTTGGCCAACCAGCCGACCCGCGGGCTGGATGTGGGCGCGGCAGCCTACGTGCACGGCCAGCTGTTCGAAGCCCGCCGCCGCGGCGCCGGCATCGTGCTGATTTCCGAGGACCTTGAAGAGCTGCTGGCGCTGTCCGACCGGGTCGTCGTGATGTACGACGGGCGCATGACCGCGCCCCTGCCTGCCGAGGGGATTACGATCCAGAAGATCGGCCAGTTGATGAGCGGCCATGGGTGGGAAGGCGCCGTGCCGGCAGGCACACCGGACCAGGCGGGCGATCATGCGGCTTGAAGCGCGCCCTGCCCCGTCCCTGTGGCTGACCGTCGCCGCGCCGGTCATCGCGGTGCTGCTGTCGCTGGTCTTGTGCGCGGCGCTGATCGTTTGGGCCGACGCGTCGCCCTTCAGCGCCTATGGCGCCCTGTTCAAGGGCGCGTTCGGGTCGCGGTTCGCGATCAGCGAGACCTGCGTCCGCGCCACCCCGCTGATCCTGACGGGACTTGCGGCGGCCGTCGCGTTCCGGGCCAAGCTGTGGAACATCGGCGGCGAAGGACAGCTATACGCCGGCGCCCTGGCGGCGACCTATGTGGGAACCGGCATGGTGACGCTGCCGCCGGTCCTGATGGTGCCGTTCCTGTTCGCAGCCGCGGCGCTGGCGGGCGGCGTGTTGCTGTTGATCCCGACGCTGTTGAAGACCCACCTGAAAGTGGACGAGGTGGTGACAACGCTGCTGCTGAATTTCGTGGTCGTGTTGCTGGCCAACTATCTGCTGTTCGGACCCTGGAAGGACCCGATGGCCATGGGCTGGCCACAGGGCGCGCCGATCATCGACGAAGGGCTGTTGCCCAATATCCTGCCCAAGACGCGGCTGCATGCGGGGTTGTTGTTCGCGTTGCTGGCGGCGGCGGCGGCCTGGGCGCTGATGCGGTTCACGGTGTGGGGGTTCGAGATCCGGGCCGTCGGCCTCAATTACGACGCGGCGCGTTTCGCAGGCATCCCGACGACGGCCACGATCCTGCGCACCGCGCTGATCTCCGGCGGGCTGGCCGCCTGCGCCGGGGTGACCGAGGTGGCGGGAACCAAGGGCTACCTGACGTTGGATATCTCGCCGGGCTTCGGCTACACCGGCATCGCGGTCGCCATGCTGGCCGGGCTCAACCCGCTGGGCGTGATCCTGGCGGCCTTCTTCATCGCCGGGATCTATAACGGCGCCGATTCCATGAGCCGGTCGATCGAGATCTCCAACTATTTCGCCGACGTGCTGACGGCAACGGCCCTGCTGCTGGTGCTGGTCAGCGTCGCGTTGACCCGCTACCGCGTGCGGCTGGCCTAGGGAGCGGCGCCATGGAGCTGTTCGACATCGTGCTGTCTGTCGGTTTCTGGGCCGCGACCGTGCGCATGGCGACGCCGCTGATCTTTGGCACCCTGGGCGAACTGATCTGCGAACGCGCGGGCGTTCTCAACCTAGGGATCGAAGGCATCATGACCATGGGCGCCATGGTCGCCTGGAGCTGGGTCTATTTTGGCGGCGATCTGTGGACGGCGGTGCTGGTGGCCGCCCTGTTCGGCGCGGGCTTCGGGCTGCTGCATGCGGGTTTCAGCGTCTATCTGGGCCTGTCCCAGCATGTGACCGGCATCGGCATCACGCTGCTGACCATGAGCCTTTCCTATTTCAGTTTCCGCATGCTGTTGCCCGGCGTCACCACGCCGCCCAAGATCGAACCCTTCGCCCCCTGGCCGGTGCCGGGCCTGTCGGAGATCCCGATCCTGGGCGAGGCGCTGTTCAACCAGACCCCGCTCACCTATCTCGCCTTCATCCTGGTGGCGGTGGTGGCCTACGGTCTCTATCGCACGCCGCTCGGCCTTGCCGTACGCATGGTCGGCGAGAACCCGATGGCGGTCGAGGCCCAGGGTATCGACGTCTTCCGGCTGCGCGCGGGCGCGGTTGCGCTGGGCAGCGCGTTCATGGCGGTGGGCGGCGCGTTCCTGACAGTGTCGGTGTTCGACGCCTTCTATTTCGACATGATCAACGGGCGGGGCTGGATCTGCATCGCGCTGGTGATCTTCGCGTCCTGGCAACCGGGCAAGGCCCTGCTGGGCGCACTGCTGTTCGCGGCCTTCGACGCGCTGCAGATCAGGGTCCAGCAGGCCAGCAGCGTCTTCATTCCCTACCAGTTCTATCTGATGATGCCCTACCTGTTGAGCATCGCCGCCCTGATCATCATGTCGCGCAGGGCCGCCTACCCGCGCGCCTTGCTGACACCCTATCGCAAGGGCGAACGTTAAGGAGGCCGCCCTAATGCTGGACCTGATCGTCACCAACGCCATCTTGTCCGACGGCCGGACCGGGCTGGACATCGGCTGCAAGGACGGCCGCATCGTCGAGCTTCGGCCGGAATTGCAGGCGGAGGCGGCGCAAACCGTCGATGCGGCCGGCCGACTGGTAACGCCGCCCTTCATCGACAGCCATTTCCACATGGACGCGACCCTTTCCTACGGCCGGCCCCGGGTGAACCGGTCGGGGACGCTGTTGGAAGGCATCGCGCTGTGGTCGGAGCTGAAGCCGCTGTTGACCGGCGACGACCTGAAGGAACGAGCCTTCGCGCTGTACCGCTGGGCGATCGCCAAGGGCAACCTGGCGATCCGCACCCATGTGGACGTCTGCGACCCGTCGCTGGTGGCCGTCGACGCGTTGCTGGAGGTGCGCGCCGCGGTGGCCGCGGAAATCGACCTGCAACTGGTCGCCTTTCCCCAGGACGGGTTCTATCGCTATCCCGACTGCGAACGCCTGCTGCTTGCGGCGCTGGACAAGGGCGTAGACGTGGTCGGCGGCATTCCGCATTTCGAACGCACCATGGCCGACGGCGCGGCGTCCGTGCGCCGGCTGTGCGAGATCGCATCCGATCGCGGACTACTAGTAGATATGCATTGCGACGAGACCGACGACCCCCAGTCGCGGCATATCGAAACCCTGGCCGCGGAGACCCAGCGGCTGGGGATGGAGGGCCGGGTCACCGGGTCCCACCTCACCTCCATGCATTCCATGGACAATTACTATGTCTCCAAACTGATCCCGCTGATCGCCGAGGCGGGCGTCGATGCCGTGGCCAACCCGCTGATCAACATCACGATCCAGGGCCGGCACGACAGCTATCCCAAACGCCGCGGCATGACCCGGGTGAAGGAGCTGATGGCAGCCGGCGTCAACGTGGCGCTGGGCCACGACTGCGTGATGGACCCGTGGTATTCGCTGGGCAGCCACGACATGCTGGAGGTCGCCTCCATGGGCTTGCATGTAGGCCAGATGACCGGGCAGGACGAGATGCGGGCGATGTTCGATGCGGTCACCGTGAATGCCGCGCGTGCTTTGAACCTGGACGGCTACGGGTTGGAGCCGGGGTGCAATGCGGACATGGTGCTGCTGCAGGCTGCCGATCCGATCGAAGCGATCAGGCTGCGGCCGAACCGGCTGGCGGTAATCCGCCGCGGGCGTGTGATCGCGGAGACGCCGCCGTCGGCGGTGACCGTGCGGATGGGGGGCGAGGAGAGCGCGGTGGATTTCACGC
>Ga0056115_1000295_pt1 | contig 23814 bp, 21 predicted proteins | sample WorMetOlspDAHAB1_FD_77007 | JGI IMG/M metagenome (GOLD analysis project Ga0056115, IMG submission 77007) | Marine gutless worms symbiont microbial communities from Max Planck institute for Marine Microbiology, Germany - Olavius sp. DAHAB.1 ...
GTCACATTCTCATAGCAAAGTAATTTATTCGAATTTCAAAAGGTTGTAATTTTAATTGAGAAAATGAACTAAAATGAGCTAAAATGATGAAGCGCAGCGACTTCCTCCATTCGTCAGTCGACATTCGTCATTCCAAAGGTTCGACATTCCCGTTTACCGATATGTCAACAAATTCGCGTCTCCCGCCAACTCGAGGTGGGTCACATCATTAAATACCGCCAGCATGATTCCCCGGCTGTTATATTTGATTCGGGTGACGGAGGCATTCATCAATTGCCACGATACCTCAAGAGCTTTAGGATCGGTTAAGCCGAGCGCTATCTGTACAACCACTGAAATCGGACCGCCGGAGGTAAAAATCGCAATTCGTTTCCGGGCACCCTGCCGGGCGATTAAATTCTCCAGCCCCTGCTTTACCTGATGTTTAAAATCATTCCAGTTCGGAATTCCGACGGCCTGGTAGCTGTCTGAAATCCAGCGGTTCATCACCTTTGAAAAAACTCGCTGGAATGCTTTTTTATCAGTCGCAAATTCGGCCGCGTCCCTGGCGACAGAAGGATCCTCCTGCGTCAATTCAGGCACCAGGGCCTGCCAAACTGCAATCGAGTCATATTCGTTAAAGGCAGCGGAAATAGCCTGTTTGGGAGCCGTGAGTTCCTTTTTGCTGCAATAGTCAATGAATTCCTGGGCCGTTTTCTGCTGCCGATCCATTTCACCGCAGTATATGACATCGAAATATTTCCCGGTTTGTACCAGATGGCGAGCTAAAATTTGCGCCTGCTTGATGCCGTTGGGCGACAATTTGTCATAGTTGTCTTCTCCAAATGATGCCTGCCCGTGCCTAAAAAGATATATGTCACCCATAAACCTAGGCCTGTTTTTAATCCTTTGAAAATTTTTTATATTCGATACTGTGTAATGTAACCTATATAACTGTTACCGGCCATAGTCAAGATAAAAGAGCGAGCGTTCGCTTTTTTATTGACATCATTCCCATCACCCGCTATGGTGCTACCCATGAAATTATTGGTATGCGTTAAACAGGTCCCTGAATCGGAAAACCAAATACTGATCGATGATGGCAGCGCCTGGATCAAATCTGATGAAATCTGTGATTTCAAAATGAATCGGCTGGACGAGTTTGCCGTCGAAGAGGCCCTGTTGATAAAGGCAACATTTTCCGATACCAAAATAGATGCGCTCAGTGCGGGGCCGGAGCGGTCTACGGAGGTAATTAGACGCAGCATCGGCATGGGTGCCGATGCTGGAATTCACATCAGGACGGAATCCGTGGGCTATCACAGTTCTTTTGAAATCGCTGGCTGGATTGCCGAATACGCCCGCGGCGAGCCTTATGATCTTATTCTTACCGGAGCCTTGTCAGAGGACAATATGCAGGGTCAAGTCGGCCCGATGATTGCCAAACAACTTTCCCTGCCCTGGGCAACGGCCGTGATCTTTGAAAAGATTGCTTCCGATAGAAAAACCATCTATGTTGAACGGGAAATCGAAGGCGGTCAGCGGGACACATTAGAGCTGCCTTTGCCTGCGGTTTTGACCATACAATCGGGGATCAACACCCCGCGCTATCCGTCCCTTTCGAACCTGCTGCGGGCCAACAAGCAGGGCTTGAACAGGATCGATGCCGCAGATCTTGAGCAACTTGCTGTGCCGGAAAATCTTGTTGAACTGGTCTACCCCCGAAAAACGCGCGCCGGCACCTTTTTAAAAGGCACAGAGGAGGAAAAAGCGACCCAGCTCGTCCGCATTCTTCGTGAAAGAGCGCTGTTGCCGTGATCGGGTAATAATGGTTGACAAAATATAATTCCGGTAGCGACTGCTTGTATCGTAAGCTAAATTTTGGATTTTAGATTTGGGATTTTAGATTGGTTGATACGAAAATGACAACTAAAATTGCAGTCATCGCTGAACATGCTGACGGCCGAATAAAACCCGTGACGTTTGAGCTTATTGCCTTTGCGAAAAAGCTTGCGGAGGCAAAATCCTCGACAATCCAGGTGTTGATACTAGGTGTCGAAATTCAGAGGCTGGCCCAGGAAATTGCGGATGTCAGCGGTCTGGATGTGGAGGGTTTCGAAATTCCCGGTATGCCTGTTTATAATGGAGAGCTGTACAGCAGGATTTTAGCGAAACATTTTGCCGCTGCCCGCCCCCATTACATTTGTATGGCCCACACATCTCAGGGGGCAGATTTTGCGCCGGCTCTGGCAATTGAATTAAATGCCGCCTGCATTGGCGGAATAGAAAATGTTTTGACAATCGAAGATGGCGTTTGTTTTGCCAGGCCGGTTTACGGCGGCAAAATAATAGCTCATATCCGCCCGCTTTCCGAGACATCCATCCTGACCATTCAATCCGGACTTTTCAAATGGGGCAAACAACCCGATCAAAAACCGGGCAATTTCGTCATTCGGAAGATCGCAATCGAATCCCAGTGGTGGCGGTCAATGGGCTTAAAGCAGATCGCTATGGATACACAAGTTATTTCAGAAGCCGAAGTCATTGTCGCCGCCGGCCAGGGTATCGGTGACCGGGATAATCTTGACCTTATTGATCAGCTCGCCGCAATTTTTGCCAAATCAGCGGTTGCCGGATCACGCATTGTGTGTGACCTTGATTGGCTGGCGTACGGCTGTCAGGTCGGCGTCACCGGTGCGACCGTGTCCCCGCAATTATACATAGCCTGCGGGGTTTCAGGTGCCATCCAACATGTAAGCGGTATGCGCGGTTCCGAGTTCATTGTGGCGATCAATAAAGATCCGGCCGCCTCAATTTTTCAGGTCGCCGATATTTGCGTCGTTGAAGATCTGATAACTTTCATTCCAACTCTTATAGAAGTATACCAAAACAGAGACGACCAGGAGCCCTGAATGCATCCCCAGGTTGTTGCTACAAAAAAATTCCGGCTCGCTCGTCAACTTCATCTCCTGGCTCTTTGGTGATTATTTGTGTTAATCCGTGGTTCACGTATATAAGAAGACAGAATTCCTCAAATATTCATTCTTCAATCTTAAATATTCATTCTCAAGGGGGGAGCTATGGTAGATTTTTCCTTGTCGAACAAAATCGCTCTGATCACCGGTGCCAGTCGAGGTATCGGCGAAGCGATCGCAATGACGTTGGCAGAACATGGTGCCCGCTGCATCCTGGTCAGCCGCAAAATTGAAGGTCTTCAAGCTGTCAAAGAAAAAATAGAGAACCGGGGCGGACGAGCCGACGCCATGGCCGGCCACACCGGCAGCCTGGAGCAGATAGGCCAATTGTTTGAACAAATTAAAGGTGAATATGACCGTCTGGATATCCTGATCAACAATGCGGCGACCAATCCCTATTTTGGTGAAATGATGGATGCCGGTGAAGCAGTCTGGGACAAAACCAACGAGGTCAATCTCAAAGGCCCCTTTTTCATCACCCAGCATGCGGCACGGTTGATGGAGGATACCGGAGGCGGGGCTATTGTCAACGTGGCGTCTATCAATGGCATCCGGCCGATACCGATGCAGGGAATTTATTCCATCACCAAGGCAGCATTAATATCGATGACCAAAGCCTTTGCCAAGGAGCTTGCCCCGAAAAACATTCGGGTCAATGCCTTGCTGCCGGGTTTGACGGAGACCCATTTTTCAGAAGCACTCATTAAAAATGAGTCGATTTATAACTATGCGCTGCAGAATATACCCATGCACAGGCACGCTCAGCCAGGCGAAATGGCCGGAGCGGTACTCTATCTGGTATCAGATGCCGCCTCTTTTACGACCGGAACGTATATCGTCTGCGATGGTGGCGCATTGGCCTAGTAGCAGGTTGGGTTACCGGAATGATGGAGTAAGGGAGTGGTGGAGAAATCGCGCGGTGGTTGGAATGCAGTTTTGCTTACCCGTTACCCAGGCAACGCCACAATAGAACATTCCAATGCTGACGGTAAGTATTCCCTGGGGATGGGAGATATGGATCATGCGCTACGAACATATCTTAGATCTACGTATTATTTAGTTTGTCCATATTATATTACCTCACATTTACAATTCTATAACATATTTTTCCCAATATTACATCCTTTCCGAGCAATAGAAACTCTAACATATTGAAATTTATATACAATAAATATGGAATGATTGTTGCAGTATGCAAAGACAGCAATCTTAACGACTAAATTCTAAATAGAAAGGAGAAATTACAGTGAAAAAGATTCTTATTATCCTCATTATTGCGATGTTTGTAGCCGGCTGTTCTGCTGAATGGTATGAGCACGATACCATTTATAAAACGAATGATCATATGTGGTACAGCATGGGCGGATACAAAAATACCACCCAGGAAGACCTTCAGAAATCAGAGTCTCAAGGATGGTGGGGAGATGAAATTCCTTATATCCCAGCGGAATAATTCTCGCAGACCAGAAAAAAAGATATGACTTTTTTTGAAATGCTTCGTTGATATGCGTGCATCTTTCCACAAGACTAGTCACTGTAAAATCGGCTGGACAGAAACCATAGGAAACAACGCTATTGGATGAAGCTTTTCTTTTACGAGAACTATAATTTCGCCGTTTTTGCTCAGGTATTGTCCTTCAAGATTTTCAACATCAACGAAGGAATAGCCGTCGGGCAAGTTAATTTCAGATTCCTTGAAAGTTGTTAATTGGTGTATCAAATACCGATATCATATGGCGTTATAGGCTGATATTCCTGATACGTTGGAGACATCTCGGTTCATTTTTTGTATTGCTAGTATTGCTAGTGTTAAGATTTCAAAAAGGGGCCTATTTTATCATTTTTAACGACCTCTTCGAACAATTCACCAAAATATGTCTTCATGTTGGAGAAGTAATCAGGGTCCATACGTCTTTTGAAGAGGTTGCTGGAAAACATCGACAACAACCCTTCTAATTGGGAAATACCGCCCTCTTTGGCAGGATCGTACTGCGCCCAGTTTTTCAAGTGTTCTTCCGACCGGAAGAAAAGCATTGTACTTCAGGCGTAAGCAACATCCGCCCTCCATTTGGATACGGGAACGGATACATGGCCGATCAATCCTTCAGGATCGGCCTTTTCGATAGTGCCGTCACGCATTTCGATTGTGATGGGTTCACCGCAATCGAGACATGGGGATTCGATGCAAACTTTTTTTCCCGGAAACAGCCAGCTGACCGCCAGCGACTCGAATGCTCACTGCGCGAACCATTTCTGCTCGCCATCAACAGTAACGCGGAACTGGGTAGGTTGGTTGTTAAAAGGAGCAAACGATGCAATAAAATTCGTATTTGGAAACAGCCAGCCGTAAACACGGGACTCAAACAGTGTATGCATCGTTTTTCGCCCTTCTTCGGGTGATACGCCAAGCGCAACCGCAATCTCTGTATAATGTGGTGCCTGGCCGGTGTCCACCATCCGTTTCAAAATAAAATGAAACGTTTTGTCCAATACTTCGGTGTCACTCATTTTTCCTCCTATCACTTTTGGTTTATCAGACAGTCAGGATATCACAACACCTATCAATGTGGTGATCTATTGAGATATCTGAAATGAGCACTTTTGCCAAGCGCCAACCATAGCCTTATTCCTTAGTTAATCAAAGAAATATAATTTGAGACCGGTATGGCATGAGTGCCAGAATCGCCTGACTATATCTTAAGGGAATATGCATAAAAATCTTCCAAATCCCTTTTATAGCCAAGTTTTTCGTATAGATGCTGAGCTGATCTGTTATCAAAAGCTGTAAGCAAATCGATCCGCGAAGCACCTTCGGCTTTGGCAAATTCTGTAGATTTTTTCAGTAAAAGCTCCCCAGTGCCGGATTGTCGGTCACCCTCATCAACATACAGATCATAAAGGATAAAAATTTTTATGGCATCAACTGAACAAAAAGAAGGGTACATCTGAACAAATCCCTTTAACCTATCCTTTGCTTGGGCAACAAATACTACTGATTCTCCATTGTTGAAACGATCACTAATGAATTGCGTGGCAAGATCAATATTTGGTTCGCATTTGTAAAATTGTCGATACAGGTCAAATAATCTTGATATCTCTGGTAGATGGGATTCATTTGCTTTTAAAATTTCCATTTTTTATCCTCTTCTATTTTATGAATACGGAATTAGCATATACCCTTTCATAAAACCAGATATTGTTCAACTGCTGATCTATTGGGATTATTTCATAAACTTTTTTCTAAATCCCACGAGACCAACTAAGCCTGAAACTGATGGAAACAAGGTTTCTGGCTCGGGGACGGGAATGACCCCGTTAATTCATCAATGCGACTGGGCTTGCCAACGTTTTTAAGGTGAATGATATTTACAGCATATTTGAACAACCCGCCTGTATAAACACGCCCGGCGTTTTGATCCTTTTTTTTCCAGGAATAGCGTAAATATTCAGAAGCTGAATTCAGATATGACCCAATGAGGAAAGATAATATCCCAATAAACTCTATTAACCCTATGGGTTTACTGTATCTGCCGCTTGTATAAGCAATATAGGGAAATATCCACGGCATTATGTTCGCAATAATGATAGCCTCCATCCAATACATTTTGCGCTGAAAGAAAAAAAACAGTGTGACCAACAACCTCAAGAAGTGGATAATCATGCTGGATATGATTAGTAGATTACGTACAAAATCGCCATTGATTTTGTAAGGATGACTGAAATCTTATATAATTCAATTTATCCCCCTGCGATCATTAGTAAAAATTCGACGTTATCATTATCTTTCAGAGTATCATTTATCAGATTAGAGATCGTTCCCCTTCCAGAGATAATCACCTGTTTTTTAAATGTATTTTTCCTCTCATCCCATAACTGATCTGGCATATTTTGCGCGTACCGCCGGCGAATTGCCATCATGAGATCTGCATAGGTTGCATTTGGCGGCAGGTTGAAATTGGCTGACCGGGTACCGATCCAGTCAGCCAGGATACCATGAAAAGATGCAGTAATGTTCATAAGGAATACAACTCGTTAGCAACATGACCTAAATCCAATTCAATGAGCCTGTCTTGGGTCGGTTTGCCGCTTTCCCAGTCCCATCCATGATATTCGTAATACTCTTTAAGCATGACTTCCATATCCGGTTGGACTCCATCGGTCGTGCCCTCGCGCAAAGGTTCGAGACAGATCTCCGGGAGTTTGTCGTGATTCCGTGTAACACCGAACAGGTTGCTGATTGCCCGTTTGAGGTTGATGGATCGGTTCCCGGCAGCCAGGAGATCGTCGTGGTTGAATTCCCAGCCGGTAACAGCGTTGAGCATATCACAAATTTGTGGTACCTGTGCTGGAGAGAATTTGCAAAGGGTTAAGGCGTCGAATAGGTCTTTGAAACTTTGAAATTTCGCAGCCGGTTCACCTTTGCCTTCAGAAACCAAACGATCGGAAGGCAGCACCATATATTCCAGAATCATATTGCCAAGATCGATGTTGTAATAGTCTCCCTTAAGATGGCATGCGCCCCGTGGATTTGTAGCATAAGAAATTGCCAGCCCGTGAAATGCCCGCCCTTCGTGCATAGGCATTTCCAAGCCTTTGACCTGCGCCGCCTCACCCTCAGATCGCCCAAGTTCCCGTGCCATGCCCAATGTACCTTTTGACAACAGGCTTCCGATTCCTTCCTGGTCAATGATGCATTGAACCAGTTTGAGAATGCAGTTTCCGTCTCCCCATTTCAATTCAAAACCTACTTGATTTTTGCTGAGAACGCCTTTGTCATAGAGGTAAAGGGCATATGCGATTGAAACCCCCGCAGAAATAGTATCCATTCCGGTTTTATTACACAGATGGTTGGCCTCAATAATGGAATCAAAATCTGTATTCAAACAAAGTGGTCCGAATGCAATGGATGTTTCGAATTCCGGACCGTCAATGTTCACCCCCGGTTTAAAATCTTTTATCTCCCGCCCGCATCCGATCGGACATCCCAAACAGGCATAGTTTGAAACAGAATATTCCTGGCGTAAGGTTTGGCCGGTCACTTTGCTGACCGGAAATACTGACTTTGTAAAATATTTAACCGGTGTATCACCTAAAACCATTCCCATGTCCGAGTACATCAGTGTACCGTACTCACGAAAAGCAACGGATACAAGATTCCCATTAATATCCTTGACTGCTTGTTTCGAAAGCTCAGCCAGTTTTTTCGTATCTGCATGTTCGGCTCGATTGTTGCCTGAAACAACAACCGCCTTGAGATTCTTGGAGCCCATAAGCGCCCCCATGCCGCAACGCCCGGCAGCTCTCCCTTTGTCATTGATAATACATGCATAACGTATGAGCTTTTCTCCAGCCGGGCCAATGCAGGCGACACTTATTGAGTCATTGCCGATATCCTCCTTAATCACCTTCTGGGTGTCATATGTATCTTGGCCCCATATTTCAGAGGCATCACGGATTTCTGCCTTCCCGTTGTCAAGATAAAGATAAACTGGTGTCGCGGCTTTTCCGGTAACAATGAGGCCATCCCACCCTGAACCTTTCAATCGAAAAGGAAACACTCCGCCACTGGTAGCTTCACCCCAGAAACCTGTAAGAGGAGAAATCCCGGCCACTGCGTAGCGGCTGACCATCGGGATGCTGGAGCCGGTGAACGGCCCGGTAGCCAAAACAAGTGGATTCTCTGGGGAGAGGGGATCGGTGTCGCGATTGATCCGGTCAAAAACGATAGCCGCCGCCATTGTAGCCCCGCCAATATACTTTTTACAGAATTCTTCCGATAGAGGAAAATCTTTTGTGGTCTGACTGCTAAGATCTACTTCTAAAAACCTGCCGTGATATCCTTTCATCGCTCGATCCTCCTTTAGAAATCAATATCCTTGCCGTCGTAGGCATATCGCATGATTTTTTCACACTGGCCCATCGTAATAGGCCTGGGGCTAAGGTAACAGCTGATATCACCAAACGCATATTCCACCAGCTTGGGTAGTTTAGCTTCAAAATCTTCCCGTGTTATCCCGAATTCTTTTAGCTTTAGTGGGACATTAAGCTCAGTTAAGAGTGCTCGAACCTTTGCAACCAATTCGGTCAATCCTTGCCCTGCATTGTCTGCCGGCATGTTAAGCGCTTTGCATATTAGCAGGTGTTTATCCGTCACTTTCGCACAGAATTGAAACGAGTGTGGAATAAAGAAACCAACACTGATTCCATGATGAACATGAAAGACTGAACCAAGAGAATGACCTAGGCTATGACTGATATGACAGCCGCTCATACCAAATGCGATCCCCGCTATGTTGGCGGCCATGATCATACGAAACCGGCTTTCCCGATCGTCTCCTGATTTATAGGCTTTCGGAAGCCAATGGAAAACCATCTCAATGGCTCTTAAGGCAAGCGGTTCTGTATAGTCATTGCCGGAAGGGGCAATTACGGCATCCATAGCATGAGCCAGCACATCCAGACCTGTTCCTGCCGTCAGTTCAGGCGGCATTGACAAGGTAAATTCGGGCGAAAGAATCGCGACGTCGGGAACCAGTTCATCATGCGAGACCGGAATTCTACGATCAACTGAAGTGTCGTGAAATACGGCAGCGCCTGTGCTCTCAGAACCTGTACCGGCAGTTGTGGGAACGGCTACAAGAATTGCTTTATGTCGCAGGTTGAGCTTATCCAGTGGTGATATTAGACCCAGGTCTTCTAAATCAGGCCTTTCGTAAAGAATCCACGCGCCCTTTGCCAGGTCTATTACGGAATCGCCGCCTACCGCCATGATCAAGTCCGGTTCAAAATTTTTAATCGCCGCCGCACAATCCATCACGTTTTCCATTGGCGCTTCAGGCAGTGTTTCGGCCCACATTTCAACAGCGAATTCACCTGCAATTAAAAATTCAATCGTTTTTTGGGCGTTTTTTTTGTTAAATGCATCTGAAACAACAAAGGCACGCTTTTTTTTACATCGATTCGCCAGTGTGTCCATAGTTGTTGGTCCTATTACAGGGCCTTCGGGTATTACATTGAAGCCTGCATAAATTGCAGGCGTTTTAAATATTGTGGACAGGCCTCTAATTGAGCTGGAAAGCGCTAATGGGGCAAGTGCTTTCAAGGTCGGGTCTTCGAACCAGTATGCCATTGGTTGCTCCTCCTTTGTAAAAAGCGTTAATTAGTTTGTTAGACAATGCTACGAGGTCTGTGACTGGACTATTGATTGAATTAGTAGACGTCACACCTATCAAGCGGATGTGCGAAATTAGATAAGTTTTTAATTTGAGAAGTTTTTGCAAATTTTTCGACTGGATGGAACCGCTACAGTTTGTGTTCAGATTATACTGTTGCAATATAAATGATTGCCACTGCCGGGTCAAGATATTATGGCCTTATTTGAAGATGGTAATATTCCGTTCATCTGCGATACCAATGGAATAAAATTACTGTCACATTGCTGTTTTATTTCAAGTAATGTATTTATTTTTTTGCCGCTTTCCGACCGAATAGATTACTGGTTATTGGGGACCCTGGTTTGGGTTTCGGACTTTAAAGCAGTTACAGCGTTCGAAATAGACCAGTAAACTGCGGCATCAAACAATGACCACCCTTCAGATGTCAAGGAATTTGCAGTGTCCCTGAACAGGAAAAGACCGACCCGCTTTGCAGGGGCAACCAGCCCCGGCATCTCTACACCGGCGTCATAGGCAAAAATTGTACATTTATCAGGATCCTGCGACAACCCGGCAACCGCTATCGCGTTTTCTCCCGGAACTCCCCAACCCATAAAAAAGCTTTTACTGCAAACCCGGACTTCTTCCGAACATGATGCGCACAGGGGGTGATCCGAATTGATGATTACAAATGATTTCTGACGGCTTTTGCGACCGAAATCGACTTTTTTAGTCTGTCCCGTCATGCCGAGATTACTAAAAATCCAGGGCTCTGAACAGATAAGGGGAACGGCGGCATCGCGAAATTTGGTGCCGACTTTTTTTGACCGGGCCGATTCAGATAAAATAACCAGATTCATGTCGCTAGCATCTTCGCTTTTGACGATTGTGTCCTCTCTGACAATCACATTATGCCCCCCTGTTTTCCAGGTGATTTTTGATGGAGAGATCACCGGACCTCAAATATTTTTGGCCGGCAACATCTTTTTTGCCCACAACCAATAGAACATCTGCGCCAAAGGCATATGGAGCGCTAAGAGCGAATAACACTATGGCTGCACATAGGTAGATTTTCAAGTGATTCATCATTTTCTCAAATATTTTTGATCGAAGATTAAACATGGGATTTACCTCCTTTTTGATCTTTGGAATCATTGTTTTATCCTTTCTGTCATATGCATACCTGCTAAGAATTATTGAGATTGCTGATTTACCTGAGAGCACATAGCATGCCAGAAATTATTAGGATTGGTTTATTGAATATATTAGGTTGGTTATTCAAATCTCAATCTGCATGCCATCTAATCCGGTCTTAAATAGTTGAAAAATTTCGAATTCATTCGTGCAAAAATTCGAAAAAATTCTAAATAAGCGGTGATAAATCGCAGGATTGAAATTGTTTAAAAGAAGATAGTATTTAGGTGAATGGGCTAAATGATGAATTCCTGGGAGTGACTGGAGGTTGCGGATTACTATAGAGGGGCAGCGAAGTCGATAGTTTTTTCCTTTGTACGTCTGCTCAGTTTCTCGGCGGCCACCTTTTTGGCAGTCGTCGTGAAAAACCACCCGGACAAATTGCTTCGCAACCTTTCCAATCCTTCCTCAAATGATTCACCGAATCGTTCAATATCGATGTAAAAACCAGAACTAGAATAGCGCCAGAGTTTATCTGCGTCTTTAACAATCATGTCATTCAATGAAACAGGCGTTGTGCGGGAATCATGACCATCGATGATCTCTAATATTCTAACCGTTTTGAGGGCATCATATTGGATTTTTTGCAATATTTCTTGTGCAATTTTCACCCCTTCGACTTCATGCAGCCGGTTTAACCCTGGCTCGGTTGCCTGGGGACCAAAAGCTTTTAGATGAAGCTTGGATGGCACCCGCTTCCAACCGGTATCGTGCAGGATAATTGCTGGTACCACAATATCCTCATCACCGCCCTCTTGCTCCAGCAGCTGAAATGCAAGCTTGGTGGAAATAGCCGTGTGAACATCGTTGTGGCGAGTATCAAGAAATGGCTTTGACAATTGCTGGATTTTTACAAAAATAGGTTTCATTAAACAGCCCTTTTTGTTGAAGGACTCAATTGGCTTAATCTATCAGTCATTCCCACCTCCGTCTATTCTCTGTTCGGTTATTATCCGATCCGGGTAGCTTTCTTTGCTTTAAATAGAAACACCGGTAATTCTAATTTATGGTGACAATGCTTTATTGACTTTTCCTTGCAACGATTGCGAACTCTAAAGATTCTTGCCTGAATTCTTTCCCGGCAACATCAGAGTAATACTCCTCAACTTTAAGGCCGTTGTCTTCAATTTCTCTTTTTAATGAGTCCGTAGTGAAATACTGCAACCAGTTATATACGGTCCAGGTGTGTGCAGTTTCAATAATGGTATACTTGTCGAGAACCACCTTTTCCTCATCATACTTGATCGTGTTCAGAAAGCCGTAATATTTATTTGGCGACCAGAACCCGTCAAGCAGGTCGGCCTCATACACGGCTTGCTCTTTTCGACCAGCGAAGGCTTCCAAGGAATACACATCGAGTAAGACCGCTCCGCCCGGCCTGAGCAGGTTTGAAAACTTCGAAAGCATTCCTTTTCTCTGCTGCGGACCGAGAGCGCAGAAATCGCACATGATCATAATGATCAGGTCATAGCGATTTTCCGTTTCATACTCAAGATAGTTTTGGTTCACATACTGAATTTTTTGACCGTCTTTTTCCGCCATATTCCGGGCGTATCGAATAGATCTTTTCGAAATATCGATGCCCGTGACGCTCGCGTGTATTCGGGCCAGCCTCGATGCATACAGCCCCGGACCACACCCAAAATCGGCGATTTGAGTCCCTCGGCCGACATTGAAACGGGACACGACCCATTCCACGGAGCGGTCGATGAAGTCAGTGTTTCGGGACGACAGGTCGATCTCAGGGTTCAGATGGTATTTCAGCATCTGCTCTGAGGTGTGTTCATCATTCCAAAGGGATTCGATAGTGTAGTATTCAAACGGCTTAGGACGTTCGTTTATGGATACAAGCGCTTCAAACATGATGCTTCTAACCTCAAATTCCTATTTAGTTTTCCACCAGTTTTGGGGTTATCAGAAACGAAAATAACATTGATAATCTCTCTTTGGTTTCATCCCAATATTTCTTCATAATGAGCCTTTTTTTATCGCTTTTATTTTTAAAGCCACATCTTTCCAGTGTTCCTTTTCCACGCGCTCAGCGCTCTTGTGCTGTCGGTGGGATAGATATGCCAGTTCACGTTTCATTTTCCGGTAGCTTTCCAGTCTGCTCTGCGAAATCTGCCCCTCAGTTATCGCCGCAAGGACACGGCAGCCTGGTTCGTGCATATGGCTACAGTCGGAAAAACGACATTCCAAAGCAAATCTTTCAAGCTCTGGGAAGGCAATTTCGATCCCTCCGCCAACGTCCCAGAATGCGATTTCACGAACGCCGGGGTTATCGATAACCATTCCTCCCTGGGGCAGTCGGATCAAATCCCTGGAAGTGGTTGTATGCTTCCCTTTTCCTAAACTGTTACTCACCGAACCAATAGTCTGTATGGGTTTCCCGTAGAGCCGATTCACCAGAGTCGATTTGCCGGCACCGGAAGACCCTACCATGGTTGTGGTAAGTCCTGGAGCGATATATTGTTCCAGTGGGGTCAACCCCATGTAATCCGCTGCCGAGACCAAATGAATCGGTACCCCGAAAGCAACAGTTTCGACTTCACTAACGAAATGTTCGGGATCATGGTAAAGGTCAGCTTTTGTAAGGATAATGACGGGATTCAAGCCGCAGTTGTAGACCAGAGTCAAGTATCGTTCTATACGACGCAGGTTAAAATCCCGGTCCAGACCGCAAACAATGAAAACAGTATCGAGATTTGCCGCAATTACCTGTTCTCTTTGTGGCTGTTCGTCCTGTTTGCCATGTGTTCCCGCAGCTCCTCTGGACAGTGCATTTTTTCGTGCCAGCACCTTGGAAATAACTGTATCGGTAATCAGGACCCAATCCCCTGTAACCGGATATATTGAATCAGAGTGGTGCTTAATCCTTCCGGCAACGGTAGCGAGCCATTCTCTTTTTCCGTTACTGACACGAAAACTGTTTTTCCTTACTCCGATCACTCTGACCGGAATAAATTCATCATCGTTAATGTATTCCAACTGCATCTGAAAATGGGAAGTCCATCCCATTTGTGAAAGGTGCCGGGGGATGTCGTTAGTACATATCCTGTCTGTATATTGCTTTGTAACCATTGTTGAACTCCAAAATCTGTTGCCGATGATCATATCGGTATGAAAGAATAATTCACTATTCAAAGTATTTCTCAGGGATACCTTTTTCATAACAATTAAGTGGAATATTATTAAAAACTGCTGCAAAGCATTTGTTACAGGAGATACAGGACGCTTCCACGGTATTTCCACCCTTAAAACTCTTTACGAGATAGGGTTCACGAATAAAAGCGCGGCTCATGGATATAAAATCGGTATGGTTATTCTCGATAAGTTCTTCAAATTGCGCGAGCCTTTTTATCCACCTAATCTTTGTAACCCGGGGGTGATTTTGCCAGGGATCACCGGATAAAGCCATACAGTATCCCAGATCAAAAGGCTTCTCCATTACCACAGGGTCGAAGATCTCCGAAGGCTGCAATTCAAAATCAAATGAAATGAAGACCAGTTTGAATTTAATTCCTTAGCATAAACACCATTTCACGCGATCAATTCTGCGTTCATTTTAATCACGACATGTCCCCACCCGCCACAGGCAGGACCGGTGTCGAAACATCCGCTTGTGTTGAACATTACTTCATTTGGATCACGCCCGTTTAATAGATTTTCGAAGAAGGCATTTATCAGTACTGTCAGATTTGGCATCAAAAATGAACATACCCGATCCGGATTTTCTTTAGTGAGTAGATTTCCCGAATTATCAAAAATCAGTTTTTGGCCAACCGTATGCTTTGAGTGACAACCTTTCGATTCGATGACTTCGGCAACCAGTCTATATTTAGAGGCGCTAATAGCATTTTGAAACAGTTTTTGAAATTTAGGATTTTTTTCAATCATGGTCCAATCATGGTCTTCAAGATTCAGTCTTTTTCGGATAATCTCTGCGATTTGGTTTGTATCCATGGGGCCTCCTTGTGGATGTTTTGTTATTATTCATCCTTATTTTTTTCTTCCCTATCCGCTCACCATTTCTTCAATCAACTCTCCGACAGTCGGTACACCGGAAATCAAGCCTGAAACTTCTCCGGCAGGCAACACACCGGCCTCAAGGTCTCCTTTAAGCCAGGATTCTTCAATCGCCTGGCCGGAGAAGGCTTTATCTGTGCCCTCCGTTCCCTGAATCATATTTTCAACGAGTTTGGTTTGCAGTGCCCTGATTCGAAATCGTCCGAGATCGACAAGCCCGGTTCCTGTTTCCTGAACTGCAACGATAGTGTCTTTATAATTATTGTGCGCAATACATTCTTTAGTTGCAATGAATCGCGTGCCAACCTGGACGCCTTGAGCTCCAAGTGCGAAGGCGGCCTTGTAGCCCCGCGAATCACCAATTCCGCCGGCTGCAATTACGGGTATTTGCACCTGGTCCGCTATGGCCGGTACCAGGACGATGGTAGATGCTCCTTTGAATCCTTGCATACCACCTGATTCCGATCCTTCGGCTACAATTGCATCGGCACCCGATGCCTCGGCTTTGCGTGCAACGTCCGCAGTAGGAACAACAATGATGGCCTTCATATTTTTCTCATGGAGCATCGGAATAATTTTCTTGGGTGATCCACCAGAAACGGTAACAGCCCGAATCCCTTCCCCGGCTAGTATTTTGATAAATTTAGGCACCAAGGGGTTCATGGCAAAAATGTTTGCACCAAAAGGTTTGCCGGTCAACTTTTTTGTTTGCTGGATCTGCCCCCGCAACACATCTGCATCCTGGACAAAAGCTGTGGCCAGCAAACCGTATCCACCGGACTCGGAAACAGCTGCCACCAATTCAGGGTTACAGATAACGCCCATGGCACCCAGAATAATCGGGTGTCGGCAACCCAACATGTCTGTCACTGCGTTCATCGTTGCTCCTCCTTATAATTGCATTAACGGCTCATTAAATCAATGAAACCCGCTGAGCTTCTGACATTCTGCAGGTTTGGATCGGTTTTGATCAGGTCACAGTTATTAAATCCCCTTTTGAATGTTGTTTAGCTTTCTAACTCGCTCATAAATTTTTGAATGCCATCGAGGTCAAAATCATCCGCTAATTGGACTAATTTATCACAGAAAGATGCCATGGAAGGCGTGCCGGACTTCAACTCTTCGGCAATGGAACCGATTTGCATGACATCGCCCATATCGGCCGCCGCTTTAATTTTATCGGTGACCTCTTTTACCTGTACCGGCGATAATTCTGCCAGCACATCAGTAGATGGTTCGACAATTTTTTCTTCTGCCGGAGACCCTAATGTTTGAACGGCTTCCAGGGCCTGATTGATAACCCTTTCCAGTTTCGCAAGCCTTCGGTTCAGTTCCGAATCAGAAGTAGTCTCGGCAGTCTGTCCTTTAACGAGCTTTTCCATTTCCACAGCAGCGGCCTGCAGGTCGGTGGCCTCTAAATTTCCGGCCAATCCTTTAAGGTTGTGCACCAGGCTGTGAGCCTGATCAAAATCCCCGTCTGCCAACGCCTCGCGGATCTGGCCGGCGGCTTGATCATAGTTAGCCCCAAAATCAAGCAATAGTTTTCTGTATAGGCGTTGATTGCCCCCCAATCGCTTTAACCCTGCCCCAAGCTCAAATCCCGGCAGTGATTGCGGCAGTCCTTCTGCACTCGGAGTCGGCAGTTCCTGTTTTGAAGTTAGATCGAGCGGTTGCGATTTCGGTCCCGCGGTCCGCTCGGCAGTCGGCCGGATCCACTTCTGAAGTGTGGCGAACAGTTTGTTCGGATCGATGGGCTTGGTGACATGATCATCCATGTCGGCATCCAGGCTTTTTTGCTCATCCCCGGCCATGGCATGCGCCGTCATGGCGATAATCGGAACTCGCTTCGCGCGTGCTGAAGGCAAAAGGCCGAAAGCTGAAAGTTCCCCGGAATCCTTCCCATTGAGCATTGAGCCTTGCGCCTTGAGCTTCTCTTCCCACTTCCGAATTTCCCGCGTAGCGGCATACCCGTCCATCACCGGCATTTGAATATCCATCAGGATCGCATCATATTGGTTTTGCATGGCAGCCTCGACCCCTTCCAGACCATTATTTGCTAGCGTAACAGTGATTCCGGCTCCTTGCAGAATCTCCTGTGCCACCTGCTGGTTGATTTCATTGTCCTCCACCAGAAGCACCCGGGCGCCCGAAATTGCGTTTAACTCCTCAGCCCTAGTTTCTTTTTCCCGGTCAGTCTGCGACACGTCTTGAGTCTCTTTTCCCAGGGCCTGTATAATGGCATCAAACAGCACCGAAGAGTTCACCGGTTTGAACAGAAATCCATCCAACCCGGTGTCATCGGCTTGCTGCATGATTTCTTCCCGGCCGTAGGCCGTCACTAGGACAATGGCGGGTATTTTACTCAAATTCCGGTGGTTTTTGATACGCTTGGAAGTTTCGATGCCGTCCATACCTGGCATCTTCCAATCCATGACCACCAGCTCAAATGGTCTATCCTTGTGGGCCGTTTCAATCTCTTCCAGAGCCTCTTTTCCGGAGGCTGCCAGGAGAACCTCGAAGGTAAACGACTCCAGAATATCCTGCAAAATCTCCCGGGAAGTGGCATTGTCATCTACCACCAGTACTTTCAGCCCCCTGAGATCCGGCGATGGCTCAAAGCGTCCTTTGACAGTTTCTTTTCCCAAACCAAAATCGGCCGTAAAATTGAAGGTGGTACCCTGTCCGGGTTCGCTTTCTATCCAGATTTCACCGCCCATCAAATTCACCAGCCGTTTGCTGATGGTCAGCCCTAATCCGGTGCCGCCGTACTTTCGTGTGGTCGAGGTGTCCGCCTGGGAAAAGGCCTGGAATAGTTTGTTCTGCTGTTCCGTCGTCATACCGATGCCGGTGTCCCGCACTGAAAACTGAAGTGAGACCGTGTCAGCCGATTTTTCATTTATCCTGGCGCTGAGCACGATCTCCCCTAGCTCGGTGAACTTGACCGCGTTGTTTCCAAGGTTGACAAGGATTTGATTGAGCCTCAATGAATCGCCGACCAGGAAATTGGGCACCTGTGGGTCGATGTAAAACAAAACTTCCAGATTCTCTTTTTCCTGGGCCTTGACGGTGATCACGTTGGCGACGTTGTCCAGGGTTTCCATCAGATCGAACTCTGCGGCTTCCATATCCAGCTTGCCGGCTTCGATTTTGGAAAAATCCAAAATGTCGTTGATTATCCCCAGCAGTGAATTGGCGGATGATTGAATTTTGCTCAAATAATCCTGCTGTTTGGGTGTCAGTTCCGTTTTCAACGCCAGGTGGGCCATACCGATGACGGCGTTCATGGGCGTGCGGATTTCGTGGCTCATGTTGGCCAGAAAATCGCTCTTGGCCCGGGTCGCCTCTTCGGCCTTGGCTTTTTCCTCGTCCAGATCCTCCATCATGTTAAGCATGGCCGATTGAGCTTCATCCAGGTCCTTGATCCGTTCATGCAGATCGTCGTCCATTTTTTTACGCTCGGTAATATCCTGAAATGACGCCAGAACATTATGGACATCACCCATTTTATCGCGTATACAGGCGATGGTTAAATTGGTATGAACAATTTCACCATTCTTGCGGATAAAACGCTTGTCAAGGGTGTAATCGTCGATTTCACCGGCCAGCAGCCGTTCGAATTGTTGGACATCCGCCTCGACATCATCGGGATGGGTCAGCTCGGCCCAATTTTTCTGATGCAGTTCGTCCAGCGTATAGCCAAGCATTTTCTGCAGTTGGTCGTTGGCTTCAAGCCAGCCTTTGGTCGGTGAAGTGACCGCCATTCCAACCTGACTGTGTTCAAAATACCCGCGAAACCGTGCCTCCTTTTCCCGGATGCTTTCCTCCATCTGCTTGGCCTCGGTGATATCCTGCTTAACGGCCAGGTAAAATTGAATGGATTCATCGTCGGCGGTAATCGGTGAAATGGATACGGACTCCCAATATAACACACCACTTTTCTTTTTATTTCTTAACTCTCCGCGCCATTCTTGGCCGGCGCTAATGGTTTTCCAGAGCTCCAGATAAACCTTCGGGGGTGTTTCTCCGGACCTGAGAATACTCGGATTCCGGCCGATGGCCTCCTCGGCACTGTAGCCGGTTACCTCGCAAAACTTCGAGTTGACGTATTCAATGGTTCCTTGTGGGTCGGTTATAACCACCGATGCGGGGCTCTGCTCAACCGCTACGGAGAATTTTTTTAATTCAGCCGTCCGCTCTTCAACCCGCTGTTCAAGCACATCCTGGGCTTGCCGGACTGAATCGCGCATCGTAGAAAAACTTTGTGCCAGCACGCCCAGTTCATCTTTGCTGGCCACGTTGATTTCCGTATCAAGATTTCCCGCCGCGATTTCGATAGAGGAACGGGTCAATTCTCTGATCGGTTTTGTCGATTTATTCGCAATATAGATAGAGGCCAGAACGGTAATCAGTATGACCACAGCTGCAAAGACACCCATAAACATCTTAAGATCAGATATCGGGCTGAAAGCCTCGGTCTCATCTATTTCGACAATCAGGGCGTAGGTTGTGCTGCCAAAGGCAACCGGACCATAGGCGGACAGAACGCGCACACCCCGGTAGTCGCTGATAAGTCCGTTCCCATTCTTGCCGGAAAGCGCCTCCCTGCTGGCCAGGGTATTCGCCTTGCCCTCGCTCGGATTTGAAAAAGAGGCCTTTACGGAATGCGTTTGCGGGCTCAAATAGGAATCGGAACGCATAAGATTATCCGGACCGACCAGGTACGCTTCAGTGGTTTCCGACAGACCGGAACGTTCGGTCATGATCGTATTGATGACTTCATCGGACAGCTTTAACACCACGGCGCCTTCGACTTGGTCCAATAAGGCGATGGGTGAAATGGCAAACGCGATGGGTTCACTATCAGACGGGAGATAGGGTTTAAAATCGGTAATGACGATGGACTCCAAACCATCACGGAATTGTTGGCCTAAAGGCGTATTTTTTAGCTCACCCGCCCAAACGTTTTGGGTCAAATCGGATTCTTTTTTAAGCGAATAAACGATATCACCGGTTTTGGTGATCAGCATCAGGTCATAATACCCATATTCCTGGTTGAACTTCCTGAAAGAGTCGCCGTACTCCAGGCTTTCGAAATAATTGTACTGATCCTGGTTGATCCTGTCATCTTCCATGGCTGAAGAAAACCCATCCAGCGCCGCCACAATATGAGACGAATTGGCCAATACGGATATATCCGCTTTGATTTTTTGAAAATACCGTTCAATTTGCGCTTTCTTGGCATCCCGGGTACTGATCAGATGGCTGAATGCCTGTTCGGACAGAGCGGTGTGTGATACCCTTAACGCGATATATCCAAGCAATAGAGAGGGTATCAGGCCCACGGTAAGCAGGACAGTGATCAACTTGGTGCGGATGGTTAAATTTGCCGCCATGGTTTATTCCTGTCTCCCATAAGTGTAGGGTATCCATTTATCAATGCCGACAGTTTCGATACCGAAAACCGTTTCGCTCCTTTTTGTGACCATGGGCAGATCCGGCGTGATAACGTCCTGGGGGACGTTTTCACCGGCTGCCAATTTTAGCAATACCCGCACCCCCAAGGCTCCTAACAGGGGGGTATAAGGGGCTGTCATGGCCATTTTCCCATTGCTGATCGCGGTTAGTGATTCAAAAAGATCATCATTGCTCAGGACAATGATACGCTTTTTGCCCGGCCGGCTATCCCATCTGTTGGCAGCATCGATGGCCTGCACGGCACCCATACCCTGCTCGGCGCCCGTGCAAAATACCACATCCATTTCATCGTGTTTAGTCAGTGCATCGCTGACCTGCCGAAACGAATCCTGCCGGTTGCTGCTGTTGTGAAAACTGCCGATTATTTCGAGCTCAGGGAAATAGCTGATAATCTTAAGAAAATGACCGGTTCGCATGGCATCGGCCGTACTTCCCAGGGGCTTGCGAATCAGTAAAATTCGACCTTTTATTTGGTTATTTTCCTGCAGAAGTTTGTGCACCAGGTACAGCCCTTGCTGGGTGCCGTTGGCCGGAAAGTTGCCCGTCACCCGTGCATTGATTTTACTCGTCCCCACCATTCTGTCTATGGACACACAGGGGATGCCTGCGGCCAGCGCCCGCTGTACCGGTGGTCCGGTAGGTGCTTCCTGCATGGGCCATATCATGATGCCGTCAAGACCGTCGTCGATCCAGGCGTCGATCTGCTGAATCTGCTTTTGATTGTCAAACTCCGGATCGAGAATCGTCAGCCGCACATTGGAATGCCGGTTTGCTTCCCACATCACCGAATCGGCATTGTTCAATAGCCAGGGGTGAGTAAACCCATGAATGGTATACCCGATTCGATAAATCTTTTGGGGATCTCCGACGGGTCCTTTCTCGAGCGGGAAATAATTAGTAAAGGGCAGTTTCAATTTTTGTTTACTCATGGGGCCGGTTATATCCGTTCCCATTCCCACTTTAAACTCGGGAACATTTCCTTTGGGCCGGGGATATTTATTCATATAGATGGCGAAGGCCTCTTTGCGGAACATCCGGTATACTTGCTTATTGGCCTTGCTAACCGGGATGTTTTTCCAAAAGTTCAAAGCCGTCTGCCCTTTTAATTCAAGACTTTTGACATATTCGACAAAGGCCATATCCTGCAAGGTTTTGATCTTTAGCCAATCGATATCGCCGGCAAGGCTGCTCCCGGAGCAGGCGATCAGCAATATAATGCTTAATGCTATCTGTAATCGCACGTTAAACGCTATCATTGGTTTTCTCCTTTCAGTGGATTTTATATTTCTCCGGAAGCCCGCACTCTGTCAGGATTGCGTTGATTTCCTTTTTCAACTCGATCATCTTTTGTTCGCGGCCGATGGCCAGCCGCCTGAAGCGGGCCAACTCATCGAATTTGGTTTTCAGTTCCCGCTCAGCTTCTTTTATCCCGCCGAGATCAACCATCCAGGAAAGAATACCGGTCTGGCCTTCGTATTCGGTATTGATGAATGTCGCCAGGGTGTCCCGGATCTCCCGGTTGCGGCCATAGGTCTGCAACTCGTAATCACGCACGATTCCGGATCTTTCGAGTTCTTTCACGATGTACGCCCGGTCTTCCGGATTGACGTAGGCCGCTTGCGCCGCCTCCCCTTTCTTGCGATCAAAGAGTTCTGAAAAACGCGGGTTGGCAAAGCGTACCACGCCCTCGGTGGATATTCCGACACCCACAGGGCTGGCGTCCAGGATCTTTTGAAGTCGTTCACGTTCCTCAAGCAGCGCAGATTCAATTTTTTTGCGTTCGGTTATATCCATGAAAGTAACCACGGCCCCAACGACACGGCCGTCTTTTTTAATCGGCATACTGGTGTATTCCACCGGTATCGGCGCTCCGTCATTGCGCCAGAGCACCTCATCGGCTACATGGTGGTCGGTGCCGTCGACATATGACAGGTACATCGGGCACTCATCTTGCGGGTAACTTGAGCCATCCGCGTGGGAATGGTGAATCTTCTCGTGGACATGCTGTCCAATGAGCTCATCCGGTCCATAGCCCAGCATTCGATTGGCAGCCGGATTGATGAACGCCACTTTCCCGTCCAGGCCGACGCCAAAGATTCCTTCGCCCGCGGAATCCAGCAGCAGGCCAGAGCGTTCCACCGCCGCCTCGAGCTGCTGCTGCTTTTCTTGCAATTCGGCGGTCCGCTCGTCAACCTTTGCTTCCAGAGTGTCCCTTGCCTTCATCAGCGCCCGGCTGGTGCGCTCGCCCAGTAACAGAACCAACAAAACCGTACCGACAGATAGAAGCAGGGTAAATCCCAAAATCCCGAAAACCGTCCGGCGTATCTGATAATAATTGGACATCGCGTCGGCCACATCGACTTCAGTCGCCAGGCCAAGTCCCAGATCGGCGTTCCAAAGCCAGGCACCGAAGACCGGCACACCGCGATAATCCCGGTATCCGTTGGTATCGATTGCGATTTTCGAACGGCCATAGGTTCGACCGGCCGTCTTCATATCGATTTTCAATTGATTCGCGCGGACAACCATGCGCGTTAAGGGCTGTTGAAATCTTGCGATTTTGGGTTGTTGACCTATAACCAGGTTGACTCCCGGATCCCGAATCTCGATGTTGCCGGCACTGCGCTGATCTTCGCCGATCAGTCCGATTCGGCGCAACTGCTCGTTAAACCGGCTTTCCGAGAGCAGTTCGCCATGCTCGTTAAAGGCATAGGTTTCAAAGCTCTTGCGGGTCTCAAAAGAAGCTAAAACCCGTGAAAAGTCTTCTGCCGGGTCCACTCGCAGGGTCATTACCGCAATGATTTGCCCATTGGGATCTCGCACGGGTCCGATAAAAAATTTGGTAGATGGATTCCGGGTCTTGTCTGATTTGGACACGTTCGCCAGGGGAACATCGGATTCGATGGGCGGCACGAACAGGACCTCGCCCTTAAAGGCCCGTCCGAGCAGATCCGGTCGCTGCAGTGAAATCAGATTGGGGGTACCGATATTGGTATCCCGCATGGATCCGA
>Ga0056115_1000296_pt1 | contig 23783 bp, 19 predicted proteins | sample WorMetOlspDAHAB1_FD_77007 | JGI IMG/M metagenome (GOLD analysis project Ga0056115, IMG submission 77007) | Marine gutless worms symbiont microbial communities from Max Planck institute for Marine Microbiology, Germany - Olavius sp. DAHAB.1 ...
GAAGGAAAACTCTAACACCGTTTCTTGCTACATAGGAGTGTAAACAAACTGACGAAAACGCAGGACCAAACTTGTGTTCAATAGTTTCTCTAATACAAGGTGTGGGCGTCTCCCCCCATATGGGCGTCTCACCCCACGGTACCCTACGATCGCTAACGGGCATCAATGCAACCCAGATGACATCATCAATATGGCTGCCACGGTCACGTGACATGAAACGAATACGGAGCGATCGATGCGCCTCAGGAAGGTTTAGGGGCCAAGTCATTCTGTTTCAGCTTTGTACAGCACTATGCCGCCACCGTCCGACGACGACAAACGGTTATTTATTAACGATGTTAGAAGGACTGTAGACTTCAGTAGCCGCCACAGTGGTAGCAGCCATAGATGGTAGCAGCATACAATACCATTGATAATGAACTGTTTTATAGTTCATAAATTCAACCATTTAAATGTTCAACTTTGAAAAAAAAATTTGGACCACCCCGTAGAATAAAAGTCACAGTCGTGCACCTAGCACCAGCTTAACCCGTATGTAAACAAAGCGGTTTTCAGTGATAATTTGTGCAATTTTTGCTGCTCGTCGTAGTTGGCAATCCACTTCGCAGAGGGTTTTCGATTATTGACCATCTATCCAGCACATTGCAAGCGTTTCTGGCGAGTTTTGATAAGACATAACTGCGAAATAATGCTACGACCGGTGTTGGTCCTACGCGGCGGCCGGAACTACCTTGTCAGTTCCACTGGTCAGCGTAAATTTACCGATTCGGTGAACAAATTCTTCGACAAGGCTGCCGGCATGGTGGAAAACCGTCTGGCGGCGTCTCTGGGCGGCAAAATGACGCCGGAAGAGAAGCTGTTGGCCGTAAGAGGCACTCTGGGCATCATTAAACCGTGCAATTCCGTCCTGGCGATGAGTTTTCCCATCAAGAGAGACAACGGGAGCTTTGTGACCGTCGACGCTTGGCGGGCACAGCACAGTTACCACAGGACTCCGTGCAAAGGCGGTATGAGACTGTTCATTTGTATCTGTTAAGCACAGAGTTTGGTTCAGATCGAAAACTGGACTGTAACGTACTGGATGACGTGTGTGTATATCGCAATTGGGGACGAGTGGAGTTTAATGGGCGTCATTGAAATACATTGCCGAATTGGAGGTTGATACTACAGACACGACTTCATTTTAATTGGAAGATACTACGTCCATCATAAGGGTAGTTGACACACTCTACAGGAACATGTTTTCACTGATGTCCATCCGCCTCCGAAATGACCTATATTGTGTCGGGTGGGGCGTTAAACTCTACTCACTCACTCACTCACTGATGTCCACTTTCTCGTTCGTGTTAGAATCGACATTGGAAATCGCAAAACTGATGTCAAAGTTTGAATGTAAACAAACATGGCAGAAGACACTGGCAACGAAAGTAGTTCGGTGGCCTGCTGCTGCAGTGGGCTGCATGGTGCGTGCACAAATCAGGTAGCTTGTACCAGTGGTGTACCCAGAGGGGATTAGGGGTCAAACCAACACATTGAAAGTTGAGCTTTTTGTAATTGTGTGTTTGCACAACATCACTGCTCCTATTCATTTTATCCTACATTTTCTCTAGAAAAACGTTAACAATTGTACAATTGTGCTTTAGTTTCTGGGGACTTTGTCCCCCAGACCCCCTACCAGGGCTTTGCCCCTGGGCCCACTGGGGGACTGGGGGACCTGCATCCTCAGGCTTGGCCCATTTTGGAAAATATATGGATCCACATGTGAACCCCTCTGTTGTAAACTCCTGGGTTCGCCTATGGCTTGTACACATGCTGAGCTAGAGAATGTATTACTACGCATAAAGGAGCGCCCATTAAACTTCTGAAGCAGGCCAAGAATGACGCTGCCAGAGATAGCGCCCAATAAACGTTCAGTGGGCGCTATTGGTAGCCATAGTGGTTTTACCATGGTTATTCACAATAATGGGCGCAATGTATTCCTATGGCGCCCACTAAACTACACATACCCCGCAATTGATACGGGGTGATAATCGTCTGTTCTCTGCATGAAAATGTTTGACTGAAAATTCGGAGTAAATATTCACTTTAAGTGAGAAATTCACTGTCGGCAAGTCCACTTGTTCAAGACTTGACTGACCTAAAATTGGTTTGTTGGCGAATTGTCTGGTTACCCAAAGAAAATGGCAGATGTCACCTGCAGTATGTAATATTCAAAAGTGACGAGGACCATAAGAATGCAGAGAATTATCATATTTGGTGAACGTAACTTTGGACGCATAAAGATAGCCCATTGTCGCAATTTATTCATCGTTATTCGTGTAAATGCAGACAACCGTTGAGCATACCCACATGCACCACTTTATCATTGTTGGTGAAACATCGTCAGAGATTATCAGTTTTCTGGAGCGAGTTAGAGTCTCGTGGACTCTTTATAGTGTGATTCTGTGTTTAAGTGTAAAGATTCAGAGAAAGCTTAATATAATATTATTCCATACTGTGCAAGAGTTTGTAAGTACCGTATCTCATACGATACAGTGTGTGTGTGTGTGTTTTTGATTGGCAGGGATTCAGTTTGGGCCAGAGGTGACAGCCGACTCGGTGATAGCATGTGCAACGCTGATGACATTCAAGTGTGCATGCGTCGACAGTCCGTTTGGCGGAGCTCACGCTGGAGTGCGCATCGATCCGAAACAGTTTTCACTTGCAGAACTTGAGCGGCTGACTCGCCGAATGACGGTTGAACTGGCCAAACGTGGATTTCTCGGTAGCATTTCAATAGTTTCTTTTCTTTTGTGTGCTAATTTCGCTTTCTTCGTTGGCTCTCTAGTGGCCTGTCATTGCTAAGAATACTTTGGCAATTCTGATGATACCAATATCACTTTTCAATGGCATTTTCGGAGAGAACTTAAAGAGTTCTACATGGCTATGTGACTACATGTTACTTTCTCTGTAAAGTGATTCTGCGCAAATAATTTTATGAAAATGTTACTCAAATTGTGGCTAATATAATGACGACGACTCATCTGTGGACATTGCAGTTATTATTACAGTTATTACCAGATGCATGTCAATGTTTTCTGAGATTCAGGACTACGTTGAGTTATGTCACTGGCACAGTTATGGTTAATATCACGAGGATGAGCTACACCAAAACTGCTTGTATGATGTTGGGGAATTTTTTCCCGTGATGTGATTTTAGTGATTTTTGCTGATTGATTTGTTCTACTGAAGTAACATTGTGCAGTTGCAAACGTAATATTATTTATTTTATTTTATTTTATTTATTTTTATTTTTTTGGCCCGGTTTCACTGATGTGGTGAATCTTATTTGCGTTCTCTTTTTTTCCATTTCACTTTTTTTCTGTTTCAGTTCGTCAAAATACCACACACAGCGGGATGAGTACACAAACAGAATGTCTGTGAGCTTTGCTGGTTGACATCACACTCCACGAAACTGATTGCTAGCAAAATCTGCCACTGTTATTGCCACATCTTGTTTGTTAACGATGTTTAACGTGTGATATTAAAAATTGTGTCTGTTGAGGTGATGCGGACAAGCTGATATTATTTGTTCACTGTAATAATATGAATCGAGGTGTTTCTGTCGTGTCTCCAGGTCCCGGAATTGACGTCCCTGCCCCGGATCTCGGAACAAATGAAGTGATTATGAGTTGGATTTCGCACACATACTCGGAGACACTCGGTTAGAATGAGTGCATTATGTTTCTGTGTAAATCAGTAAGTGAGTGAGCGCATTAGCTGAAACTCCACACATTTTGGAAGTGCTGTAAATAGTCTGCGGACAGTGACAAACTCGCTGACAAATTTCAGAAGATGTCGAGGCCCGTCAGCATTTCTGTTACACTTCATCGTTGTTGTCCGACACGCCCGCCTTTCAACCATCGGAAATGAGATTTTCTGTCACCGCTTCCTGACTGTGGAACAGTGCTGCTGAACGTCACATTGGCGCCGTCACTGACTGTTTGTAGAAACGTTTGAAGACCCATCTCTTCAACTGTTCTTTCCTCCGCCTCCGAAATGACCTATATTGTGTCGGGTGGGGCGTTAAACTCTACTCACTCACTCACTCACTCTACTGTTCTTTCCCCAAATCCTCTGCAGTGCCTTCGCAGTGACTTACACATTTTGGAATACAGTGAATCTCTTCACTTACATACTAGCTATACCATAAGCAGTGACTTTTCAAACGTCATTTAAGCTCATCAGGTTAAATGTCTGGCTGCAAACATTTGGCTGATTCAGTCCATGATCCTCAGAGATTTTATTCTATCAAGTTGTATAGTACAGGTGTGCACGTTGCTTTAGGCTTAGGAGAAAGTCTGTGCTTGTTGGCATTTTTTAATTAGGAAGAGTTATTTTGTGATGTTGTATTTCAGGCCATGGCGACATAAATGCTTTTGCATGCGTCACTGGAAAACCAATTTCCCAGGGTGGAATTCATGGTCGTATATCTGCTACCGGAAGGGTAACTGCTGTTGCTGTTTTTTTGCTGTTTAATGTAATCTGAGGTATTCGTATTTTGGCTAATAAAGGAGTAATCTCAGTAGTGTTAATGTGCAACATTCATCGTTTGTCGACACGCTTCTTTGTCATGTGTTGTTGCTTTGTAGTTGATTTACTTAACTTAGTGTGTGTATTGTCACAGTGCTGACCTGTGCAAGTATGTGGTGAGCAGTTTTTGTCCAGTTGCTTTTTGCCAGCTGTCCACATCGCACTGCCCATCCACAACACTGGCTGTCCCCCTCACGAACCCCTCAGGTCAGGAGTCAGTAGGCCACTGAATCTGCATTCGTACCGAAGCAGTGGTCAAATAGACAACATTTATCGCTGCTCTTATAATTGCTAGTAGTGTCTCATGTGGATGGCCCTGTAGCAGTCGGCTGCTTTTCTTCATTTCAGTTCCAAAATTTGTTGTGCTTATTTATTTTTTTAATTTAAAGAATAAAATAAAGTGAAATTGTAAAGACTGGAAACCGGAAGTATCAACTCCTCCAAGCCAATGAAATGATCAAGCAACTATATGTATACGATGTTGAGAATGTACTTGATCTATCAATGGCTTGACGGTCTTCAAAGCCGATGGCAAAAATGAGCAGTCATGAGAGTGTAAGCCCAAAGGCCAGTTGGAACAGGAACATTCTCGGCATGTGTTGTCGTGCATCAGGGCATGTACTATGGATTGAGCAATTTTGTGAACGAGGCGAGCTACATGGCGGCCATTCACATGACGCCGGGTTTCGCCGACAAAACGTTTGTCATTCAAGGCTTCGGCAACGTCGGACTGCACACAATGAGGTACCTCCACCGTGCCGGAGCTCGGTGCATCGGAGTTGCCGAAATCAACGCTTCCATCTACAACCGATCCGGAATCGACCCCAGGGAACTGGAAAACTATGTCAAAGTATGTCTGCCACTCCACGCTTAATCTCTTTTTTGGATGTTTTTACTTCCGAATGGCGTTGAAATAGTATTTTTTGTGTCGGTGTGCTGTTTAGAAAGTACTCTGTGTTAATCTCTCTTTTAATGGCATTGAGTGCTTTGTTGACTTATGCCAGTCGTAAAACATATGTTGTATTAGTTGTATTAGGGCTGGACGGCCACTGTTGTAAGCCCCAGCCGTCTGTCATTATCATCATCATTAAGTAGTTGTTTTACATGGTGTTGCCATTGGCTATGGAGAGATAACCAAATGCTTGGCCACCACGAGCCGAGGCATTCAGTAGGCCAAATGCTCATCCAGTAACGACTCTGTGGTGCGCATGTGCGTGTGTTAACGTATAACTTTCGGCAGTATTAAATGCTATGTAGACATCGAAACTGCGTTTACGCATAAGATGGTTAATTTGCTTTTTATTGATTTAAAAGTTTTTTGTCAAGTGATCGTCGCAGATGATGGCGGTGAATCAGTCGATCAGTCGATCATGAATTTTTAGAGTGGTCTAAGTATTTAAAACACTGCTAGGTTCACTGTAGACAGTGTGTAGACACAAAAATATCAGACGAGCTGAATGTGACTCAAGTGAATAGCGTTGTTATATTTCGGAGGATGTCACCGCAAGCTGAGACTGTGGTTTGCCCCTCAGTGCTTCACAACAGCTGTACAACCGGACACTGCAAGAAGGATGGAGGCATGTTGTGAGTACACTTGCCCCGTGGATTTTAGCTCCCATTCTACACGCATATTATCTTCGTCTGTTGTCATAGTATCCCTACGAGCATGTGACTGACAGACACTACTATGTTGTAAACAGTTGTTTTTGGTAGTTCTGTCCACCATTCCGGCTTTCATAAACTTCTTTATATGTTTAATCTTTTCCCTTTCTTTGTGCATACTTTACCTCGTAAAGTGCCTCTCTCCACGCCTTCTGGGTGGCACTATAAAATACTCGTCGATTAATTGATCGATTGATTATGTAACATGATTGTCAGCATATCTGATTTGCTTGTTTTGGCCAGGAGAATAAGACAATTGCGGGTTTCCCAGGCGCCGAGCCGTATGCTGGAGCGTCTCTGCTGGAGGAAGACTGTGACATTCTGTGTCCTTGTGCCGTGCCGGGCGTCATCACGGAAGAGAATGCTCCGCGCGTTCAGGCTCGAATCATCGTTGAAGGCGCCAACGGGCCAATCAGTTACGATGCGCATCAGATCCTGCTCAGTCGTAATGTAAATTTTCATGGAAATTGATCCATTATATCTCATCCGACCATTTTTTGTCTTTCATTGCTTTGACACTGTTGATTAAGGTTATAGTGTGGCCTCTAAAAATCGTCCCAGAAATGACCGATTATGTGTTGGGTTGGATGTTAAACCTTACTCACTTGGTAATGTAGAGCATTCAGTCACTGTGACATGTTGAAGTTGGTTTGTGTGGTTTATTGTTTCTGGAAGCAGTTCGTTATCATGGGTGACCAGGTGAGATTGCTCTGGCTTTTCTGGCCTCCTACCATGAACCTTCTCTTGATTTATGTTCGTAACTGATAGGGCCTGTTTAGTGTTCGTTGTGTACAAATTTTTAGTTATTTATTATTTGTTTGTTCCTACCTTTTTATCATTTTGTTATTTTTTTCTATATTCAAAACTGACATTGTACACGATGTTCGACACAATGAAATAAACACACAGCAAATACACAGCAAAGAAACAGAGAATGATTACACCCTACTTAAGCTGTACTGCCTGAAAAGTAGCATCTGTGTTGCTACTTATCGGCCGAAAACTCGTTGTTCAAATCAAAATGGAAATCCGAATGCATGTCGTACACCAAAGAGTGAACTGGAGATCTGGCCACCTTAGAATACCACGTGTTGGAGTTGTCTGCATGCGTCTAGGTGTGACTCTGTATCCAAGAGCTGGTCTGTGACTGTGTCCAGGTCCTTGTGCTTCCCGACATATACATCAACTCTGGCGGTGTGACCGTATCGTATTTTGAGTGGCTCAAGAACTTGCGTCACGTCAGCTTCGGTCGACTGATGTTCAAGTACAAACGCGACACCAACTACCTCTTGCTTGGTAGGTGCAGTGACGACGATGGCGTACAGTAGGTACAGTGACGACGATGGCGTACAGTAGGTACAGTCTAACCCCATACACTGGTTTTGTCACTGAAACTTGCCAGTACAATATGTACACTTTTGCCTAACATACCGATCTTGGTCCTGTAAGATACAGTCTTTATCATACTATGGTGTTGTTGCTATTCATGTGGGTACAATAGGTACAGTCTGGCCTCAGTCTGCAGTGTTGTCACTGAAACTAATATGCACAGTAGGTACAGTTTTGCCTCATATGCCAGTGTTGTTCCTGTAAGAAATAGGTACTGTAGATACAGTCTTTTATCATACTGTGGTGTTTATGCTGTAGCTTAGATACAATAGATACAATTTCACCTCATTCTGTGGTGTTGTTCACTGAAACAGACAAGTACAGTAGGTACATCCTTCGTTGTTCCTGGCTACAGCGATACACTTTGCATGCGGCAAACCGATTCTATTTGCCAGTGTCACCAATGAATGTTGGCGATGAATATAGGAATGCACTGGAAAAGGATTTAACTCCGCTTAGTTTTGCTTTTACGTCTTATTTCTAGTTCTGTTTGTTTATTTATCATAAGCATCGTACACAAGAATGTAAAACCTGACATTAAAAAAATGCTAAAATCTCCTTAAAAAGTCGAAAGGAAATATAATGTTTTTCTAATTTAGCGTTATTTTTCATGCAGTGCTTTGTTCTTCTCCCATATAATAAGAGCTTCACAAATATTTATGATGATGATGATGATGTCGCTGTCTGTGTCAGTTTGTCAATTGTCGATTTATGTAGCGCAGAATCATGAAGCATTTCTACTGTACTTTTAAGTGTTTATTGACTCATTTAAGTGGCTTCATAAAACATTCATGGATGTTGGATCATGGAGGTGATCATTAAAAGAGTTCCACAAAATAGGATGGAAAGGCCCAGTGATGATGATAATGATGTTGCGCTGTCCATTAATGAAGGATGTGCATTATTCTCTTTTGTGATCTGCTGTGCTTTTTCTTTCGGCTGTGCAGACAGCGTACAGAAGTCGCTGGAGCGGAAATTTGCGAGACGCGGTGGAACAATTCCAGTCACACCGAGTGAACACTTTGAACAGCGCATTGCCGTTAGTACCACGTCAAATATTTTCCAGTGTTCTTTTTTGTTCAAATGTTGAGCATGGTACTCCTCGCTTATTTATCTGTTTTTTGTTGTCATCTTTGAGTTCTTCATTTAAAAGACCTTGGTGATATGTAATTAAGCGAAATGTAGAAAAAAAGTCATGAATATTACCGCTTGCTAGCTTCATCATTTCGTCGTCGCTTCCAAGTGCTAGAACGCAGCAGGTGGTATGGTCCGATGTCAGTGACAGAGGATTTGCCTCTGTAGCTGCCTAACGGCATTACGGCGCTTTATAAATGTTGTATTATTATTATTATATTAATTATTAGCGCGTTCGTACCAGCAATCTTACTGAATTTGTCTCTGCGTCACTTTGACTCAACATTTTTGTTTCGCGATCTTGAAGTCTTTGGATTTTCGTCACGTTAATGACGATTCTAATACTAACTAACTAACTAATCATTATTATTATTGAATGGTGCATCATCAGAAAACTTTCTAGTGCATTCGTTGTGCTAGTACCGTGCAAGCAGGAACGTTTTTTACAAACGCCTGAAAACAGCTTCAGTGACATTCGGATTCCAGACGGGGTCTGCCGTTGAAGATTGTTGCTTGCAGTCCGACTGGCAGTGGCGAAAACCTGGGGCGGCCAAACGTGCTGAGTTGGTGGGTGATGTGGTACGCATAGCAGGTTGTGTCTGGCAGAATGCAGACGCTGTTGGATGGAAAATGGCGCACGGTAGTAGAAAGTGCTTGATCGTGTGGAATTCGTGAGACACGCGCCATGATACAATAACAACAGGAATAATAATACGCAATTTATATAGCGCCATAATGCCGTTAGGCGGCTACAGAGGCGCTGGCTCTGTAGCCAGGCTCCATAGTCACATACAGAGGCTTTATGCATTACGTCATTTTGTCCTATCATTTGTCTGCTTTTTGATGGCCACCAATCTATGCTAAATCATGTAATTTTGGTAAATGGTGCAACTTACTGTGCTGAAAAGGGCCATTAAACCCCAATCAATCAATCAATCTTGTTGTTCTTGGATACCCACGATCTTTCTGAAATGGCAGGGTGAGCTGAAATTGAAAAAAAAACCGAAAATGAGTGTGTATGTGAACGCATGATTATATTAATAAAAAATACTTTCGTTTAGTTTAGTTGTCTGTTAATTTGGAGGTTATCTTATCTGTTGTACCAGGGAGCAAATGAGAAGGATGTGGTGCATTCAGGCTTGGAGCAGACAATGGAGCGTTCTGCGATGGTATGTCACGTTCTCGTATTCTTCAGTTAAACCAGAATGGTTTACTGCATCATTGTGTGTTTATGCACAACGTGTTTAGACTGCTTACGCTGCGTGGTGAAATGGCTTAGGAAGTGGAATCCAGGTTTTGGTTGGTTCGGAAATGGATTTTTTTAGTTGATATAGCGTAGTTGTGCCCGCAGAATTCACAGAACTTATCAACTGCAGGTCCACTCTCATTTTATTGAAAATATGGCAGATTAAAAAAAATTGTGACATGTCTATTGTTTGTGCCTCAGTACCCGTTCAACATAAGTCGTGTGTGAACTTTTCAGTCAGTCGTCTTCATAGCATTTTTTCACTGCAGTAGACCAAATTCCCGATTTAATGTTACACGCAAAGCCATAGATGGATGTTGAATACATCCTTCAATTTGTCGCATGTGAAATATTGTATGCTTAGTTTATATTTCGCAAAAGATGTTGGATACTGGTTTTTTAGCGTAAATTATATGTTTTTTTGGGTCATACAAATGCCTTATGTCTAACTTTTAGTATTAACTATAAATAACAACAAACAGCAATAATGACATCAGATATCAACAAAACAGAATATTTTACGCACTATAAATAGAAACATTTATTTATCATTCTATGTCTACGATTTTTATAGACGAATAAATTTGGAAATCAAGTCTATTGTGCATCTGTCTGTCTGTGTAGAATCTGATGCATACTGTTCTCATGCACAACCTCGGCCTTGACATCCGAACTGCTGCGTACATAGTCGCCCTCGAGAAAATCTTTGGAGTTTATCGCGAGGCGGGCATCACTTTTACATAGTAGTCATCGTGGACCGGATGTAGCCTACCAGTTACGGCCAAGAATTCCACAGTATTTATACTCTGGACTAAATAAGCTGTTGACATACTGTGATACCCGTCTAATTAAGATTCGGTAATATTTTGTTCCCGTTTTACTACTAACTACACTGTGTCTCAAAAAACGCCCCACCTTTTTTATGTTATGAATAACTCCTCAAAAATGAACCAATTTAATAATTTTTGGCGTTCAGAATCACGAGAAAATTTCACATAAGATTATTGGAAACTCGCCCACCTCACCTGCTTGCCGCACTACCTTGTGAAAAACAATTCATCTGATGCTGCTTGCCGGACAGTTGACAAATATACGCAACAAATCTACCGACTCTTGTCTGAGCCACCCGCTTATTACTGGGAAGACTATTATAAATTCGGTTAACTGAACATTGCAGACAACACACACAGTAGATAGAGGTGATATGGATTCTTATTTCGTTATGTACCAGTGAAGTAAAACATTATATCATAATAACTTATACACTGCAAACATAGCTGCTTTTGCATTTCACAAGGTAGTGCGGCGACTTTATTCAGGTGAGGCGGGCGAGTTTCCGATAATCTGATGTGACATTTTCTCGTGATTTTGTACACCAAAAATTATTAAAATTGGTTTATTTTCGCGGAGTTATTCAAAATATAATAAGGGGGGCGTTTTTTGAGACACAGTGTATATGTTGTCCTTCAATCATACAACAGTGTATCACTTTTTGAATTAATCAGTGTAATTATTATCATTATTTGTCGGTGCATCGTTCGTTTTTATGTTTCGTACGAGTAGTACAGCTTGATTTCTGTCGGCGCTAATTGTATAATATATTTTAATCGTTATTTTAGTGATTTTTCTGTCATTAAGCTTTACAGATCTTTCATGAAGCAGCCATTTTTAGGCAGTAGATTAATAATCGATAATAGATTATTGGTATTTGCGTGTGTGGTGTGCGTGTGTGAAATAGTCATTTCTGATAATTAGTCCGAACTTAATATCTTGGAGGCTAGTTCTTTTTTCAGTTTGTAAGCAGCAAGCAGGTATTTTCTGTGCATAGTGGTAACAGTGTACTGGCTGATGTGCGTTCATTGTCTTATTTTAATGTTAGCTTTTCCGTTTTTGGTGAGTTGCTTTTTTATGCTGTAAATACTATAAAATATACTGTTTAAATACTCTATATACATAATTGCGACGAGCAGAATCCTATTACCACTGACAGTGGGTGTTGGAAACATGGAAATGATGCCATTGGTGAAGTGCAAATTGCCTGGTCGCTGCTGACGTCATTCACAAAACTTTGCCAACTACTCTCATGATATCTTTTATGTCGAAGGGTTTCCCCACAAAGACCAGATTGGATAGATATATATTGTAATGGTTTCATTTTGTGCATTACCATGACGTAACATTTTCAACTTTCTCAGTAATTTCAATTTTTTTTTAAACTGCAACCGCAGTATGGTCTATTGTGCTGAAAGTGCTGTTACATCCCAATCAGTCATTCAGTCAATCAATTTCTGAAGTTTTTCGTAAAACCTGACTTTAAAAGCCGAACATTGTTAACCGTTATTTGTTGCCTCCAACTAAAAATTGTATATGCACATATTTCTCATGCTTTGCATTTATGCTGGCCTGTTTAATTGCTCATCGTCTGCTAATCTGTTTGTACTAATTCATCTGAAACTTACTGTTGATGCACTCTAGAACAACTTAATCGTTCTGCATTTGATGGCGACTTTGAGCAACTTTGATTATGTTTGAAATGCTTGCGCCGTAAAATGCAAATGAAACTACTGATGGGCAAATGTGGTGCATAATTATGATTGACAGTGTAAGGTCTGACATATGTAACGTGTAATCTGTTGTTTCCGTTGATTTCTGTCTGCAGTGTAGATTCTTTTGATCTTTTTGCGTAGATATAACTGTATTGTCAGCGAGTGTGATATGTTGTCACTAACGTGTTAATATCGTTGTATTTGTGATTTCCACAGAGCAATCAGTGCTTTTCTGGGTTTTGTCCACTATTAAAAATGACAGACAGTAATGCCACTTCTTGAATTCAACGTTAGTTATTATCATTCAATCAAACTAATTCGTATGGATCCAATATGTCGCTTGCGAATTGGAGACACTACCCGTTCGTTATACTGGGTTATACTAATTTACTTTGTGCTTAACCGAATTAAAGATACAAAAACTTTGCATCTGAAGACTGTTTTGTGTGCCATACCACTGTTTACCCACCACATTAAAGTACTGGTTGCCGTGACTGCATAATTTCGTCGGCATTACATCCGCTGAGCGTGAAATCTTCTCTAGACTGTATTACCGTCATAATACGTCTGTTTTCGAGCTATTCTGGTCTATTTGTACGTTTTACACGCGAGTAAAACAAATGTTGAAAAACTTTTAACTTTTAAGAAGCATAGTAGTGCTTAAGACAGCACAACGGGTCCATGATTTGTAATTGTTACTTAGATTCCGAACTTATCCTGCAGACACGTACGTGTTAACGCGAATTTCAGTATGCTTCGAAGTTCTTTATTACTTTTTGAACTTTGCAAATGTGCATTATGTGCCGAGTCTCACGACTTGGGTGCTCTTGGCTAATTATGGCTTGCGGTGCTCATGGCAATTGTATTTTTTTTCCGCCTGCTTTTATAACAAACTCGGTCTTTTTAATTGTTGGATGTTAAGTGAACTGCACAGCTTTAATTAATTCAGCTGTCTCTGCATTGTTTTGTTATCGATGTAACTTGTGATTTTACTGTGGACTGTTAATTTTACCCATTGTAATGAAGTTTTTAAGTGGAATGTGTATATGACTGAATGCACTGCCAGTAATAATAACAGTCCCATTATATTACTTGTTCATACATTGTGGACCTATTGTATGAGCGAAAATAGGGTGTTTTTGTGTAATAAAGTTATTGACACATCTTGCAAGCGTGAACAAGCCCCAAATTCCACTTGGCTCGTCACGACACTTCACGCATTTTGACTGTGTCGAGCTTGTCGAACAGCACAGCTCAACACGCTCGTCTCGACAAGTCGAACGTGTCATGTAGACTCTGTCGAGACGTAATGAGCCAAGTGGAATTGGGGCTTGTTCAAGCTCGCAAGAATATGGGATACACTCTGTGCCAAATTGTAGAATTCCAGTCAGTTGGCGTCGATAGGAATTTTTAATCAAAGAATACTAAAGAAACGTTTCCAAAAGAACTTTCTTAAATAATCAGAATCAGCAACATTATCAACTATGTCGTAATATGGAACACAATTGTGCGCGCAACATTAATCAAGTATTAACAAACAATTCCGTGCGTTAGACACGTAACATATTAACCACCATAATTCACATTATTACACAAATAATATCAGCTTGTCCGCATCGCCTCAAGAAACACAATTTTAATTATCACACGTTAAACATCGTTAACGGAACAAGATGTGGCTATAACAACAGCGGCAGATTTTGCTAGCAATCAGTTTCGAAATGCTGGAATGTCTACACAGTCACACAGTGAACTATATACAACAGCAAATACACGTTCTCTAGCATGTACGCTGTGACGAATATAACGTTGTCGCCGAAAGCGGTGAATACAGCTGGGGCAGTAGTAGAACCGTGGGTCGCAGAAACAAATCTAGATGTTAACCACTTCTTGTGACAACGGACAACGCGGTATTCATACACACACTGCTGCTATCAATGGGCGACAAGAGAATTTTTCAGGCGAACACATACTGACGCATGGGCAAAACTATCAACATAGTGTACTCTGTGCTTAAACGCATTTCTTCTTAACTGCAATCGGCTGTATGACAATGACAACCGAAAGAAGTACAATTACGTGTGCATAATCACTAACCAACCACACGATAAATAATCCTAACCCTAAACCTACTACTAAATAGTACGCAATAGATAGATATTATCACATGTACTACATTTCCAGAGAAATTCATACGAGACAATGTTGTTGCTCCGTTTGTACTACTTTCCGGAGTCACTGTCACGCTGCCACTAGAATCTTGGGGGCAGAGGGGTGCCAGACTGACGGTCGCCTTTATATCAACTTCTCAAGTTACACCACTGCTGAAATGACACTGCACTATGTGCAAGTGGTGGGGAAAATGCCCCACGGTTTATACGTAAAAAATTCCCCGATGCTGAATCAAGTATTTGGAGGTCTATACAAGGACATTTTATTGGGGCATCCATTCTCGCTGTATGCGGCAAAATTAGTTAAAACTGAACTGACACGTGGGTAAGTGTCATTCCTTCCCGCATCTTAATCTCCAAATGCACATGGCAAGTGGTTAAGACTTGAGACTAGCAGCCTTTGGGCTTAACGCCTTATTCGTTAACTAATTACGGTAACGAACTAACTAACTTAATTTGAGGGTCCCTAAAAATAGGGAGGCCATCGTCTAGTGGCTAATCCGGTTCAGGTACTGGAAGTGGCTGTCAGTGTCGCTGACGGTGAGAGCCACTTGGGCCCTGCTTCTGACACCAGTTCATAGACAACTTAATCATACATGTATACACACAGCAGTCACAAAGATATGATAATGATATGAACAGCAACAGACAATTATCGTCACAACGCAAACGAATTCCGAATCTTAATCGCGGCCAAACTCAACTCCAAAAAGCAATCGACGCATGTAGCCAAGAGTTACGTGAGCTCGCCGAAGTTTTTTTTTTACGAGATTACCAGTTTTAAACTCACGGTCGCACTTCCTGCCATTTATTTCGCACAGACGGAACAAATTCGCAAGACATTTCCAGAACGAATTCCTAACTTGGTCTGCAAAAGATTGATGTCAGCAATCAAAAAGTAGGTATAGGAATCATTTATTTATGTAAATATTCATACAGTACACACAGTACAGCAAATAATAAAAGACTACTGCCAGAAAAGTACAAATTTTACGTGACCAAACGAATCCAATGGCATTTCCCTGACCATGACAACTTTCACCTGACATATCTTGAGTTCCCAGATTTTCCAGAAAAACCCATGGCAACCCCGTTGTAATCAACAACACAGACACAAACTGGTGGTTCCATTTTTTCAACACCACACTCTGCACAAGCAACTTTGTTCGATCAATGTTACGAGTCGCACAGGTGCTAAGTCTCCACGGCGCTATAGTGTCGTTGTTAGCGCTGTAAAAACGTAACCATAAAGTGAGATTCAACAGTGTCAAGAGAGAGACTGTCGTCTCTCCCGAGACAGGTGGGCAAATTTTTTAACACACACTGAGCCTAATGGGTGGTCTCAGCATAGGTGGCATTGGCCTGGTCACTGCCACATCCCCACAGTACAGAAAACAATGAACCTCTGCAGTTATTTGCAGTATTCTCAGTTCAGTATGTACCACCCGAGTTGCCAATTCAACTGGGAGACATAATTGCTGACAGCCTATGCCCCACCCATGTATTTTTACAGATAAGATAGCTTTCCTGCCACCAACCACACACGAACACCAATGACGCTAAAAATTTTATTGACAGTCCAGTAGCACATCCCACGCATGCCCCGTCCTTAACATTTTGGAAAAAAGAAATAAATGATTTTCTTCCGTAAATTCTGCACAAAATGTAACCATACTCCAAAGCAGGCACTATCAAACGGTCTGTGAAATGGTAATAAACTTTACGAGTCACTAAAGACAAGTACATACAAGTACGTAAGTTTGAAAAATGGATCGGCGACGGAATGATGTGGCTACCGAAGCAATATCGACGTGGCAACAGCAAAAACTCAACAATAAATGCACACACTGCATAGTTTTGACTCAGCAACGAAGAGCCACGTGAACATTTACCAGCAATCGCATGGCGTACAACGCAACTAACTGGTTCCCAGCTTTCGGTTGTTTGCTACGAGTAAAGATGTCAAAAAAGGTCAAGCAAAGTCGTCCTGTCAGCACCGTGCCAATTAGAGATTTTTGTGTGGGTGCCATACCAAACAGCAATTGCATTCAGTTGAAATATACGCAGGTGTAAAGTCATAGCAACAGATTGGAGGACTCCTAACACCAATGGCACACACTGAGGCACTAAGTATGCTTAAATTTTGGGGAGGTCCCTGCTGCCGGAGTGGGGAAGAATGCCCCTTCTCAAAACTTTTAAAAGGAATTTACGGTACATTTCTGGACTGCTTTTAAATAGTTAGTTTACATCGATAAAATACTACGGGGGAAGGGCCTACTAATACAGTTTATGTGGGTCACACACAGTAACTGAGGTCACACATAGAACGCTTAATATCAAATGACAATATTACAGTGCTTGTTCTATACTTTGAAGTGACGCGACATTATTGCGAGGGCTCGAATCCAGCTTCCTATGCAAGTTAACGCATGAGGAAATATATCCGCAGTATCGCAGCATAAATACAAGCAGCGGGAAGTGACAAAGATGAGACACTGTTGTGTTCTACGGCTGATGGAGTGGACGTATGACATCTCACGGATGTATAGTACACTGCAAGCACGACAAAGCAAAGGTACAGGAGCGCCCGACGGCACGTCACCACCCGACAAACACAGGCGCAATTACAACAGACCACAATGTGGACATCCACACATTTGAGTCGACCGCCATCGGTCAGCACCGCCTCCTAAGGTCGTCCGCTGCCTTCATAGAACGTCGGCTGAAACAGGCACACATACACGGGCACTCACTACTTCACCGATCGTCAGCTACTGTCCGCCAGAGTCCGTTTTTTAGCCAAGTTGGGTGAGTAATTTACACTGGATGGTTGGTTGAACTTTCAGCACAGTTGGGCGATATCGTGAAAAATTATAGTACGGTTAAAGGCAATCTACAAATGATCTTAGAAAAAAATATGGACACATACACAATAGAATGAGCTTAACTTGAAACAGTTTTCGGAAAGTCGGGATAAATATCTACTTAACTTCAGCGACACTTGACTTGATCTATGGCACAACGTGTCAAGTTTTAATTTGTTAAGTTTCTGAAATGCGTCATAATGACGCAAATCAGCACCAATAATAGAAACTGTGCTTGAACAAAATTACATTTTGCAATTCTCCAAGATCAGAAACTCAAAAAAACACAAAATACATCAGAGTTATTAAGATAAAATATAATAATGCTATATACGAGACACTTTTACATCTGTATGATATAATTACGGTCAGAATTAAAATCACAGTATGGGCTAGATTAATAGCTTCAGTTTATTGTAATATGAAGGCAGAGTATTTTTGTGAATGTCCAAACACACCGGCTAAACTGATAACAGATGAACAGAGTTATTTCAACAACAAACAGGACTTTTTAAACGACATATATATAGAGTAATTTAGAAAACGGAACAAGCGGCATACACGTTCAATGGCTGCAGGTCCGTTTGCCGGATTTTCGTCATCGGATTCCGACGAATCCTCTCCAGACGACTCGGGATTTCCAGCCGCTTCATTTCCTGCACAAAAAAACCCACACACGTCAACCCCCTTTAGGTTCTAATGCAACATTTCCTCAAAGTCAATGCGTAGATTTTATAGCTCGTCATCAGTGGACCTCCCTAATGTGCTAGTACGGTGCAAATTTTCTAGCAAGTGCCTGAAAGCAGCTTCGGTGGCATCTGGTGTGAAGGTAAGGCTCCAGGACGGACGGACCAACGATGGCAAAAGCCAGGCGGCCGTACGTGCTGAGTTGGTAACATCAAACCCTCCCCTTTCCCTACGTACAGTTTTGATCAGACTGGTGCAAATGCACCAACACAAGCTTTTAATAATGTCGACCCCCGTTTTATTCCATTTTTCGTATTCTAACAGTTCTGAGGCTTGCCGTGTTTCAATGTAGCACGTGTAACTCATGAAATTTTTATTGACGACGATGATGACGAGTGCTGGCCCAACAACATCAAGAGCACGTTACCATCGGTTGCAGCCGTGTCGGGATTCGGAGACTTGAGTTTGTTGTAGCACGTGAGGCAGACACGCAGTGGCTTCGAAGACTGGTGTTTCAGCAGCCAGCGTTTGCTCGTGCACGCGTTGCAACAAACTTTGCCGCATTTGCGACAGTGGTGCTGCACAACACAAGAAAACTGGGTGCAGCTCGTGCTGGCCACCCCATCCCACACTCCCCCTGTAACCACCAACAGAACCAGGAACGGACTTGAGGGTCTCAAGTCTCCAATAACTGAAGTTAGCGCCCCTATACGAACCCGCGCCAATTTATCAGTTGGGGCTCTTGTGAACAAAAAACACCTGTGTGGTGGTTATCTCCACCTAAAATGGACTAATTACCATGTTCCTTTAATGTTGTCTATCTCTCGACAGCAGCCTTAAATGGAAAAAGCCCCTCCACCCAGCCAAATATCCCAGCTATGCCCACAGCCAAAAATAACATTTTTGCCAAATTTACGATAAACACACTACATTTTCATTGTATGTTGGATGGCTTGTCAGCTGCAAGCAACCGCAAAGTGAACTTCTCAAATGAGTTGATAAATGGTGGCTGTTAGCTAGGACGTGCACAACAAATGTTTCATCCACTTAGCAGAACTGTTCAGATACGGCGAGTAAGTCCTGGCGGCTACAGTCTTAACTCGAAATGCATACACCTAAGGATAAGCACATCGAGTCTATGTTCGATTACTTGCTGAGCAAAATCTGACCATGCAGGAGAACAATATAGCAGTGACACCGCAAGCAGACACATCGGGCCTTTTACTTCAAAAACGAAGTGATACAACGTCATGCAAAAAACATCAGAATATATCATTACACGTTTATCAACTATATTCTATCCCATTGGGGTCAGGAAATGAGTAGTAATCCATGTAATTACATAGATTCAGGAGGTGGAGACCATTAAAAACGGCAGACCAGGGCTGCGTATGGACGTTCATTGTAGGTCAGTCTCGTGGCTGCGGGCTTAACCTGGCCTATAAGCTGTGTGTCTGCTCTGTCTGTGACGTACAGCACTGCTGCAGCTGCAGTTGCCGCTTGTGGGGCTATACAAGTGTTATGCCTTTACCTTAACCTTTTTTTACAAAACATCCTTCGTGACATCACTAGTGACTCATGCTTTGGCACTGAAAAGTGCCACACAAATAAACGGCGATTGCACAGAGCAACTCTGCCGACGTCAGAAAAATTAACGTCAGATGCTGAAACACAAACAAAGCAAACGGTGAGTAGGTGAACACTTACGCGACGGTTAATGACGGTAAATTCTGACTTAAAACAGTGCATGCATTTCGGAGCTTCAGAGTCTGGAACCCAGACGGGAGACGGCTCAGCGTCGGCCATCTTGCGTCCATCTACAGCAACAAGAGTCGTATTCCAAACAAGATGATACCTTTCTAGTACAGTGGTGGATAACAACCATTACGAGTAATTACTTGATTAATCACTAAAAATTGTTTAATTTTTTGACTGACAACAATTCGAGTAACATTTAATACAAAACGTATACCACTCTTTTGCCATAAGAAAGTAACATCAATGGTTTGCCCATGTGATTGGTTGCAATGAGTACTGATCGGCTTTTGAAACTTTGCACAGGACATAATAATAATTATAATAATAATAATAATCACAACAATAATAATAATAAACCAATTTACAAAGTGCCGTAGGTCATAACTTCAGAGGCAGTGGCGAGACTGTATTGAGGCCAGACGTGTATACTACAAGTACGAAACAAGTAAATTTTCAGCGAGATTTGGAGGTCATCAGATGGTGTCGATGACAAGTGAAGGTAGTGATATGACGTGTCATCATGATTTGTGCTACACTTGGCACTGCAACTGCATAGAGCAACTTAAACTGTATAAAACTCATAAGGCCCTGTCATCAGACTACTATTGTACAGTGCAGAACAACTCAAAAAAAACGACAACACCTTCTCACATACATTACTGATGGAAAGGGCAGAGCACTGGGCAAATCAGCAAAAAAAAAACGGTGATGCATCTCGCATATTTTAGACACATTGCCAGATCCACCTATTCCCAGGATCGTCACACAGCTGTGGTCCTAGCATTTAGATCTCAGGTTTAGATCCTAAATTTTAGGTCCACTTCGGACCGGAAGTGCAACCATGCAGCCATGGACATAAGTCAAGGCTGACTCAAAACTGTGGAAAAATGGCTTATACTAAGCACTTCCGCACACAGTCACAGACAGTGTGAAGTGGCAAGAAGTTGTTGACACGGCTATATGTTCGCCAAACAAACAATCAGTCAATCCACAAAGAATGTGTACTGCATCTCCTACAGAGCATAGACGGAGGTGATTGACATTATACAAATATACCAAAAAACTGAAAAAAATGAAGAAAAAAAACCAATCAACATAAAACACCGGCTTCAATTAAAGCTGCAAACATCATTAAAAATACCATCTACTGTCAACGTCGATATTACTGTATATAGTGCATTATCACACAGTGCCTCTAATGCACTCGGTATACTGTCAGGACAATAGTTTGGAGGTGATCACAAGACATATGCTCACGTTTAGTCAGCAGATCCTGTGCACATTTCTCGATGTGAGCCATCCATTCTGTCTTCTCAGAAGCAGTGGCCGCGTACACAGTGAACGATTTGCTAGGACTAATGATCTGCCACCCGTTCCGCAAGTCTGCAACACACAATAGTGGCCACCGAAATGCATTTCAACCTGCATTTCAATGTCCGCCTTGGAAGCCATGCAAACGTCTGACCACACAAACAGGGCAGAGGTAAGTAAAAATGGTTAACAGTACTTGCACGGTATATAGTTATCAGATCCAATTCGAAGTATAGCACATTTCCAACACAGGCCACAGCCTTGTTTCATTCTACAAGCTAAAGTGAACAATAAATAAAAAACAAAATGCTCTAAAACTGTCATTAACACTGAATGCATTTGCATTACTGAATTTACTGACTAGTGACTACCACTGGACCTATCCATGCCCACTACTGAAATAATCATACATAGAAAGTTCTGTTGGCAGAAGGAGACAACAATAACAATGATCTTGGAAATACTACATAGTCCAACTACAATTTCAACTTATTATTCGCACTATTATAAGTATTAGTCTTATTTTACACACCCGTCTTTAGATCCTAAATTTTAGGTCCAAACAGTGTATTCTGTTCATACTATTTCAGGGCATCTCCACTAATGTTTAACGTGATCTATTGTCATCCTATGCGATAAATAATGCGATGTTACGCCAATCAAAAGCAAAAACGGCTTCCAAACAGAGTACTCACTCGACTCGTCTGGCACGGACTGCAGACGGACGTTTTCCAGTTGAAGAATACGCTGTTTATTGTACTGAACAGGCAGCAAAACAATGCACAAACAAATCACAAATGTCTGTTACACTAAAAAAGATCAGCCTTGACAATCCATCAATATTTGTGGCACATGCCACGTGATATGTGTGATAAAATTTTACTCCACCGCTTTCAGAAATTTCCCCAAGTTGACCACTCAAATCCAGCTCAACTTCACTGCATGCAAGATCACAGGCTGTCGTCCTAAGTTCTAATTACTGAACTGAAAATCAGACAGAAAACAATGGTTAAATATGGATGACATATCATTCTTGGCAATATCCCCATAGCAGCTTATTAAGTAAATGCTTTTATATGTATACAGACTTGTGCTCACTGCCCAGACACTGTTTTTTACTATCCTTTGAGCAAAAGTGTATTTAATGAACAAACACATACTCCTCTTGTAAAAAAATATGGCACACTGCTTCACAAATACAGTTCCTGTACATCCACATTATTATTATTATTATTATTATTATTATTATTATAACTATGGTGGTCGAGAAATCAGTCATCCTCTGAAAGCCAACAACAACAACAACATCATCATGTTAGCAGTACCAGCATGTACGGTTGTCACACAAAACATATCATACCTTCTTCTTGCTCATGACAATATTTCCATAAACAAGAATGTCGTTGAAGAGGAAAAACTGCCGCGGTTTCGGCTTTTTGCGACACATCTTGGTCAGAACGCCTTCGCCAACGAGAAGACGATTGGGAATAGCAAGTGGCTAAAGCAACACAAGAATACAGACAATGCAGGATTATGCTCAGAACAAAATTCCAACAAACACGTAGGCCTACACCAGAAATGTCAAAGGAGCAAAATAATCGAGATCTCCATAACCTCAACTGTTCGACAATTCCTGCAGCATATGCAAAATAACAATCAATCTTCTTCCTGTTCTGTTGCAAAAATTTGTGGAATAACACTGATGTTTACCACATTACTTGTCATATGACACTGGCAAACTTCATTACATTGTACAACAAACTAAGATATTACGAGAAAAAATTGAAATGCCAAAAGTAATGCTTAGTTTGGCTTACTGAATAAAATGTATTTTTAACATGTCATTATTATAACTCATATTTTTTATATGTTTTACACATTTTTCATGTGTTTGTGCATTTTGCATCACTCTTGTATCCACTGCATTTTCTGTATGTGTCGCTGCAAATGGTGTAATATGAAATAAACAAACAAATAAATAGAAAGCAGACTGATGTGATAGCAGGTCATCAACAGCATGCTTCACCTGGCCACTGCTGCCAAAGCACTGCTCAACAAAGGCAATTCTTCTGGCATTTGCTTCACTATTCACTGAAAAATGCATACAACACAAGAAATGTAAGCCAATAGATGATGTTGAAAATAGTGCCACAGCACCACAACATGCCCCACATCAGTAATGTCATCTCGCACTGCACTGGCATGGCAACAGTTACGACGTAAACCAATTAGCAGATTATCAGATCAACTGCTACTACAACTGTCGAACAACAATGGAAACAGTTGTACACTTCTACTACTATGCAGGGTTGTTAGTATGGCAATATTGTATTGGTATTGGTAGTATTGGCAATACTTTTTTAAATATTGCTAGAGTATTGCAATACATTTTGAAAATTTGTATTGGTATTGGTATTGCCAATACTTTTTTAAAATATTGGTA
>Ga0056115_1000297_pt1 | contig 23711 bp, 15 predicted proteins | sample WorMetOlspDAHAB1_FD_77007 | JGI IMG/M metagenome (GOLD analysis project Ga0056115, IMG submission 77007) | Marine gutless worms symbiont microbial communities from Max Planck institute for Marine Microbiology, Germany - Olavius sp. DAHAB.1 ...
CGGTCTTCCACATCACATGTGTGTGTGTGTGTGTGTGTGTGTGTGTGTGTGTGTGTGTGTCTATCCTGCTTTGACCGTTTTAATCTGTCTTGCTGTCGTCACCATCACGTTTTGTGGTCTGCTGTCGTTATTCGAAATGCTGTTTCACGTAAGTCGAAAAAATTTATTCATTACCAAATGGTAACGTCAAACAATCAATCACAACGTATTAACACTGGTACTTCTAAGTGCTATTGTGCAATAATTAATACAATTACTATTGCTGTAGTCGTTGTGCTACTATGAAATTCTTCTTTTATATTTTGCATTTGCGTGCGGGTTTTTGTGATATACGTATGTATAACTTGTTCTTTTTCGTATGCCTGTTATTTTTATGTTTGCGCATTTTTATTGGCGACTATTTTCGTATTATGTCACCTTGTCAGTCTGCCGTCAAGCTGTGGTTGCATGTGTGCTGTAGATCTTCCGGTGATCTTAAGCGGTGACTACATCGGCATCCTCGATCCACATCAGCAGTTTTTCGACGGCTCCGGCAGCCATGCTTGGACTCTGTCACGTGACGGTCCCTTGCTGCTCCAGTCCGCCCGACACCAGCTCGACCCTTTTCTCGGCCTCTTCGGCTGTGACGTCACCACTTTCTCGGCCACTTCCGGTGGTGGTTTCTACGCGGGAACCATCTTCCGGTTCCCGCTGCGCACCAGCCCCTCAGCGCTGTCGGATACTGTCTATACAGCGGCCAGGGTGTCCACGCTGCTGGAGAACTTCGAACTCGATGCTGATCTCAACCTCATCTTCCTGCGAAGTGTGGAACGTGTCGAAGTGTACGAGAGGGCGAGCGGAGGCAACACAGACCCAGTGCTCAGGTATCAAGTGCAGGTCAGTAAGCGGCGTTGCTCTTCACTGTACTATACAATGTACGGCTTGTCGTTACAGTCAGCCAGGTTCCGCCTCCGAAATGACCTATATTGTGTCGGGTGGGGCGTTAAACTCTACTCACTCTTACAATCAGCCTAGGTAGCCAGTGGGGTTGTACGTGGGTTGCGGAAAAAATGCGAACGGTTCAGTCATTATGGGAACTAGTTGGTAGAAATGCGTGTGCATATGCACTGACCAACCGAACACTAAGGACGGTTGCATGAACGTCACTTAAGTGTAAGCTAATGACTGTCTCAAAAAGTCGCTGTTGCTTCATTGTTGACTTTGCGTTGCTATGTTCATTGTACTCAGTGGTTAGTACTCATTGCGATGCTATGATGACAGCGTGCATGTTGTAGCGAATATCGTCTCGAAAATTGTTCGCACATAAGACAGTTGTTTATGACGCAGCAGACAATGGCATACTTACACGCAGTTCTAGGGTCGCGCCTTACGAGGTGGCAAACGCCGGCGCATGCACGGGCGAGGCCATTAATAAACAGTGTGCACCATTGCAGTGTCGTGTCGTCATAAACTTGTGATGTCACGCTGGGACGCAGGAGAGTCACTGACAACCACTATGTGGTTGGTCGCACCCGCCGACCGGCGTCGGCCGCTTGTGAATTATTACTTCTTCAACTATTAATAGCTCACACACGCATGTGCGCCTTTGGTCGGCGTCACTGAGTGCCACCAGTAAGTCATTGTAGTGCATCGTCGCTACAATCCGATATTGCATATTATACTCTTGCCACTAAGAAGTTGATGTTTGTTTCGGTTTCGCCGTGTAAAGTGACTGATTCAGTTCATCTCGATTTGTCGTCGCTAGTTAACGCGAAAGTCTCGAACGAATTATTTCCGTACTGCACCGCTGTGCCACTGTGGCGCCTGGAGAAAGATATGGCAGAGTCTAACTGCTCATGGGACCTGTGCTCCTGTGGCCGAGACCCGGACGATGTTTCACATTGTCGAATGATGCCCTTTCGCTGACGAAGCTGGATGCCGGTTTGTCCAGATTTCTTTCTGCAGATGTTGATGATGTGGTACAGTCAGCAAACCTCGAAAGTCTCAACTGGCATGCGAAAGAAGGAGAAGAAAAAAGCATTACCATTACTGGGTGGTTATAAATCGACGTTCTGGATAAATTGCAACTTGGTCGTCTTTTAAGGCCTTTCTTGCGCAATCACGCGTTAACTAAATATAGAATAAATAGAATATATGAACCATATGATTGCAGCTGCCTGTGTGTGTGTGTCCGTAGAAAGCGAGAAACAGCAAATGAAACTGTTGTCGATGTGCGACCTGCGTTGCAGGTGTCTGGCAGTTGTGTGGACGACGTCAGAGAACAGCGACGAAGTTTCCTGTCACGCACTCGACAGTCGAAAGGCAGATTACTCGATCGACCAGTCACTGTTAGTCACCAGCTCACCGTCGATGTGACTCGCTTCCGACGTAGATCATCATCATCGTCATCGTCGTCATCTTCGACGCCTGGTCAGGACACCACGTTGACCAGATATCTGGTGACTAACCACCACTGTGGTGGTCCTGTGTCAGCGGCATTTCGCAAACTCATGCAGGACTCCGACCTACGACTTCTTCCGGTGGTTGGAACGGCAATGACGTTGCACGAACATCGAACTGCTGGTTGGACAGGAAGAACCTTCTCGTATCTGCCTCTGCCACGAGATGGTTCCACCAACACTGGCCTTCCGGTTCATGTCAACGGCGCATTTGCGCTCGAGGCCAATCGTAAGCATGTGAAATGGCCGTCGATGATTGGCTCCGATCGGTCACGTGACGAGCACCTTGACAAGCACCTGCTATGGAACCAATGCCTGCTACGCGAGGCACTTCCCACCGCCTACCTCACAATGCTACTCGATGCCATCCAGCTTCACGCCAGCACAGTAGAGCCGTCGTTCTCAGCTCGGGTGATCTACCATGCGTTTCCTGACTTTTCGATGGTGGACCGGCGCTATGACTGCGTTCTACCAATGCTGTACACGGAACTGTTGAAACAGGCGGTCGTGTTCACCGAGGCTCAGAATGGTGTCTGGGTGGAGCCAAGGCACGCAATATTCAACACTCTGTCTGACTCTGAACCGCAGCTGGCCGCCATCATTCTGGCCGTGTTAGCTGAGGCCGGCGTGAAGGTGGCTGACTGTCCACAGCATGTACTGCGCGCTATCAACAGATGCTGTCGCTTCACCCTCTCCGAGATCAGCCCGACAGTCGTCTCGGCCGCGATCCAGAAGGTCCAGTACAGCGGAAGTTCTCCACTGAGCTGGGACTCGCGACTGCAGCTGCTGCGCTACTTCCTGCAGCGCTCCAAGTACGACCTGCTTGACGGCCTCGCACTGCTACCTCTTGCGAATGGTGGATTTACGGAGGTACGATTCAACCCCCGCCGGGCAGAGCGACCCGTCTATACAACTGCAAATGCGGAAGTGTTTCAAATGTTACTCGTGACGGGCAGCTGTCTCGAAGATGAGTTTCTCGACATGGATGTCGCTGACGACGTTCGAAGGATGTTGTTGGATGCAGTCAAAAAAGGTTTGTTGAATTCTTGTCGACTCACGTCATAGCGGTGCCCACGCAGCATCATTCTCACAGTGCCTGCCCTCTCCTTTTCCCGAGAAAAGGCTGAAACATCCACAAATTTAATGCCAATTTTTTGGCATCAACTAAACGATGCTGTCCAAACTATCGCAGTTATTGTAGCAATTTCAATGATGACAGGTTCTACATAACAACTGATCTATAGGCATTGGCAGTGTCAGACGGCAGAGGAGGTGGAAGGGCGCGTTTGAACACACCCATCACCTGCTCGGTAATCCACTCGTGTTACGCCTGATTCATATTATGCCAATCAATCAATCTGCCAATCAAGACAAATTTATAGAGCGCCTACTACAGGACGCGAACGGATGGAGTTGCTTAACAATAAAATGATGTAAAAAAATTAGAATGAAGATTATTGAAAAAAAATTAAAACGATAAAAGAGCAAAATGAAAAAAAAATACAAACAATGTCTAATTATGATGTAATGTGTAGCATATGATATCTGGAACAGTTGATGTGCATTTCATTGTGTAAAGAATAACTCCTCAATGTCAATTGCAGTGTTGTAGCCCTTTGCCGCTGTTCGCAATTATATGGCGGCAACACAGAATAAGATAATAATTATTGTTAATATATAGCTTTCTTTGATGCGCTCCGGCAGCCTGTAATAACCGAGGCGATGATTGCATATTAACACTTAACACGGCGCAAATTTGTTGCTGCATGTAACTAATGATCGCTTTTGAATGCATCGTTCAATTGTGTTGTTTGCGCATTCTGGTTGTTACATATGTTTCATGTGTTTTAAATCGTTGGGTCGAAGTTACGGATATTTTGCACGAGTTTTTTTGCGCGCTTTAGCAAACAGAAACAGTTAACCGTAACATTTTCGTGACGTGTTTCGGTGCAGGATTCACGCAGTTGAAAGTGGTTGAGCCAACGATGATCGGAAAACTATTGTCGCGCAGTCTGCCGTCTCATTGGCTGGACACAGACGTCACCACAGTGGAATGGATTGCCGGTCAAAGGTCACAGCCTCCGAACGGCTGGCTCGAGTTGCTCTGGAATTACCTTCGAACCAACTGTCCACAAGACTTGCGCGACGTGGAAACGTTTCCACTGATTCCAGTTCGAAGTCCACGCAAGCAGATGGTCAGCGGGCTTGGAGTGACCACGGTCACTGAGCTGGTGCCACTGTCCAGTCGGCGTGGAGCTCTGCTGATTCGACGTGCTGACGGCATCAGTCTCGGATCAGAACTCGAGTCAATCGCCACTAAGATTGGATTGACCGTCGTCGACACTCCGCCCGACTATATTCACGGTCACGTGATCGTCGAGAGGGACTACTTGTTTGCGCCGACGTACATGGGCGTGCTTAGGGCGGTGCAGCGGCAGTGCGAGAGAGACGGACGCGCAAGGATATCGGCACTGATCGAGAGTTTGACTGCACAGGAGAAGCGGCGACTACGAGAACTATTTGCGAAAATCTCGGCGCATGAACTGCATGATGAGTACCACGACCTTCTGTCGCACCTGCCTCTGTTCGAGACGCTGGACGGCAGTGGAAGTCAGCCGTCGCACTTTGTGAGTGCCGCGCAAGTGGCGCTTGCTGCTCCGGCTGAGCGGATGTGCATAGCCGTGTCGCACGACCTGCTCGACGTGTCGTCAGCAGACTGTCAGACGCTGGCGAACCTGTTGAGCGTTCGTCGTCTGGACGCAGCTCAGATGCTGACCGAAGTTGTGTTCGCCGACATCGAAAGCGGATTTCATGATTCAGCGAGTGTTCGACGTATCATGCTGTACGTGATGCGCAACTACCATCGCCTGCTGTCGGAAGCCGACTCGCAGTTCCAACTGACGCTGAGGTCGTTGGCGTTCGTCGAACGAAAAGGCACCTTGATGCCGGCTGACCGATTTTACGATCCAGCTGATGATCTACTACGGCGGATATTCGTACTGCAGGACAACTTCCCGCCTTCGCCGTATACAGACGCCGCGTCACTGTCAGTGCTGAGGGATCTGGGACTGAGAGGAATTGATGATGTAGATGCGGCTGATGTCCGCGAGGCGGCGCTCTTCATAGCTCAGATGTCGCAAGAGAAAGCGTCCGTCGACAGACTCTGTGATAAGTCAGCAGCGATTGTCGACTACATCGAACGCTACCCAGACCAACTGAGCGTCGACAGTGGCGGCGGTGTTCGTCTGGGTGAAGCACTGGCTGAAATCGCGTGGGCGAGACGCTCCACCGCCAGACCAACGTTCTATCCGTCTCTGCTCACCTGGTACTCGGACCCACAGCCGTTCTATCGGCCTTCGGATATGGCCCCCAGAAGTCTGGCAAGTGCTGTGGGATCGGTTAAACCGGTGGCCATAGCCGACGTATCTGAGCCAGTTCAGCGGTCATTCGGTTGGAACGAGGCAGTGCCCGTTGACTCAGTCCTCGACCACCTTGTCAACACGATCGCCTCGTACAATGGACGCGACAAAGCACTCTATGCAGAGATAGTGCGGTCGACGTATGCGGAGCTGATGCGGCATGTGGTGGACGGAGACTTCAGCGTGGTGTTCGATGGTCTGCAGCAGAGGAGTGTTGGATCGTGGATCTGGCATGGAGATGGGTTTGCGTCTGCCGACCATGTTGTCTTCGTGCCTCCATCGTTTGTGGATCTGCGACCTTTTGTCTACGGCTTGGCGTCGGAAATGCTGCCGTACAGTGATCTGTTGAGTGGAGCTGGCGTGAGGCAAACAGCTCGGCTCACTGATGTGCTAAGCAAGGTGCGACAGAAGCATGACAATTGCCTGTGTCCGCAGCAGCAGCAGCAGCAGCAGATGCCCGTCGCAAAGTCACCGTCGCCATGGCAGTCGGTTGCATCGGCTGGCAGCGTCGACGTAAAGCGCGATCTACACATCTGCATCAGCGTGCTCAACGAACTCAAGTCGCAGATACTTGCCGGATGTTGTGAGTCGGACCTTAGCACTCTACAGTCGGAGCTATGTCTGCCAGTTCAGACTGAAGACCGATCTGTTCTGAAATTGGCTCCTATCGCCGAATGCACTTACTGCGACGAAGAATGGCTCAGACAAGGTGCGTCATCAGAGAATACAGTCACATTAAATAGTTACAGTGCTGTGTTTTTATCAAGCAACACCCCAAACCTGAACTGTTGCATCATCAGTCATATGCTCTTTTTTCTTTTTCTTTTCTGTCTCTTTTTTTGTTTTTTTCCCTTCCTTTTCCCATATTGTAACGGGTACATTGATAAGCTCCTCTGTCTGTGTCTTGTAGCCTTGTAGGAGGCGCTATGAAAGAGGCCTATTTCTTGATTTAATTTTTGATATATTGATTGACTGAGTTTGGAATTTTAACTATTTTAGTCAATTTTGAAAAAAATGTTGACTTACCTACCTGACTCAACAGAATTTTAACTTTTGAATTAATGTTTCTTGATATTCAGAAAAGCGTCTAGTATTTTCTGACTCGATTTTCATTCGAATTTTAACTAGTTTTAGGTTTGTCATTTTTTTATTTAGTGCTCATGTTCTTATGTTCTTATTTGTGTGCGTTGTAGGGTACACGCTGTCTGATTTGGGTTTGAACTCTGAGCTAGGCTCGTCATCGTCATCATCGGATGCAGATGCTGAAGTGAGTGCGATTCGTCTGGTGCATGGCAACGTTCCAACAAGCACCTGTGAAGTGCTCGGCGTGCCGTCGCTCATGTCTCGAATGTTTGAGGCTGAACAAGCACTCGACTTTGGCTTTGGACAGACTGACTCTCTCACAGGCCGAATCCACGCGCTGCTGGATGACTATGCTGATGGTCTGGCTGTTCCAAAGGAGCTAATTCAGAATGCTGATGACGCTGGAGCTACTCAGGTCGGTTTTTGACGCAAGGCGCCGTCGCACAGTGCGCAATATGTGCACGCTGGTATTTGAGAATGCGGAAGCCAGTCGGGAAATCCCCTTACACTCGTTTGTGGAAACTCCACTCCCCATCAATTCAGTTGTCAAATGTGAAGTCCACTCCGAGACTGTCGATCATTTAGACAGAAATTCTTGTGAAAAATTTATTAATTTTATCACACGCACCTGTTTCACCTGTGTCGCAGTTTCAAGCACGTCACATATTACGTCATGTGTAGAATATTTAATACTAACTTGCAGTAGCTAATGTTTCCTTCACGTACGTCACTGAATAGTTTTAATAATATAATTTGATGCTACTTCGATAGAGGCTTTTTTGACCACACGTGTGTATTTTATACTTCTCTAGATGTAACTCTTGTAGCTTATGCTTTTAGGGAGTGCTATACCTTGTCAGCTGTTGACTCGGGTTGTGATATGAAGTTAAATTTGCAAAATAATGCATCGCTTAAGAAATAGCAACATTGGCAAAAATAGCAAACGGTCAAAACTGTGCATTTCAATAACTAAACAAAACGGTGAAGTTAACTGTAGATGTCGCGCGCGTGCGTGTGTACGTGTGCGTGTGGTTTCAGGTGAAGTTTCTGTACGACGAGCGTGAGAACAACGAGGCTCGTAGCTGTTTGTTGGACGACGGCATGAAAGAGTGCCAGGGAGCCGCTCTGTGGGTCTTCAACAATGCTGTGTTCACCGACACTGACTTTGAGAATATCACCAAACTGGGCGGAGCCACAAAGCTGTCTCGCACCGACCAGATTGGCCGATTCGGACTCGGTTTCAACGCAGTGTACAATGTCACCGAAGTGCCGTGCTTCCTCAGTCGACACAGCATCGTCATCTTCGACCCGCATGCCACCCACCTCGGTCGATGCATCCGCGATCGATCCAGACCAGGAGTTCGAATTGACCTTCGACGACATCGAAGGAGTCTTCGTCGCTTTGGAAACCAATTCCGACCATGGAACGGCGTTTTTGGTTGCGACCTGCTTCAAGCCAGCGCACCTGCCACCACTGCGACCACCCACGATCTCACCACCCATGGTGTCGCCACTGACACGTACCAAGGCACTCTGTTTCGACTGCCGCTGCGCACCGCCACCCAAGCAGCGTGTAGTGAGATCTGCAATCGGCCTTATACGGACCGAGATGCGAGGGATCTGTTGAGGATATTGTCGGAGGCGGCAGAATCGATGCTCATGTTTGCACAGAATGTCACTCACATCAGCATTCATCATCTGTCAAAACGCGCCACTGACGCCGCCGCCGATATGGTGCAGATGTTTTCGGCTGAGCGACACCTGGTGAGTGTCATCCGCGAACTGACGCCAACTGTCAGTCCACCATCCACTGTGTCCGCCGACGACCTGAACACCACGAACCTCGTGGCTAACTCATCTGTGTTGAAAGCTGCGACGGAAGTGCTGGCCAGTCTGAGGTCTGGAACTGCGGTGGATGATGTACAGGGTGTTGATGCGTCGATGGTGTGCACAATCAGTTGCTCGTTGTCGCCGAAGGGGGCACCTGTTCTCGAAAGGTGTGCGTCGTCTGTTGCCACCAGCAAAACATGGCTCATCTGCAGTGTAATGGGTGTTGACGAGTCGCTCAAGATGGCTTTGCTCGAGGACTTTCTGCTTCCAACCGGCGCTGTGGCTGTCTGTCTGGATCGCCAAGAAGACGACAGCTCATACAGCCCAGTTCCACTACTGTTGGACTCTGTTCCATCTGGATCTCTGTTCTCTTCGATGCCTCTTCCAATCCGTCATGGACTTCCAGTGCATATCAACGCCTGCTTCGCTATCACTTCCAGCCGCAAGTATCTCTGTCAGGCGAATGAGGACGACCGCTTTGACCCTCGACCCGCCTGGAACCGGGCCCTTCTGAGTGACGCTGTCTGCAAGGCATACATCTCTGCGCTGGGTGATGTGGCACGGCTATGCTCCACCTCTGACGTGGTTCCGTTCCATGCTCTCTGGCCGAACCCACAGTTCATCGACACGTCGTTCAGTCCACTGCTGTCGGCGTTCTACTCCGAAGTTGCCAATCCCACTAACCAGGTGAATCCTCCAACTCTGTTCTCCGATGGCATCCGATGGTCATCGCTAAACAACACATTCTTTCTGCATTCACTCTACGCCAGTTCGTCCGTTGGTCCTCTCGCTCTGGAAGTCTTCCGCGGCTGCATTGCGGACACTGGGAACATCGTCTGCACTTTCCCCGATTGGTTAACTGAGGCCTTTCTTTCAACTGACGACGCAGCTAACAATGTCACCTGCAACGTCTTTGATGTCAGTCGCTTCTTCAGTGACATGTTTATACCAAATATCGGAAACCTTGTTGCTGAACAGAGAGATGTACTGTTGCTTGAGGCCGTTCGCAGGCACGAACCTGGAGTCCAGTCTGTCATTCAGAACAATGCATCTGTGCCGTGTTCGCCGAAAGGATTGGCTGTTAAACGGCCATCCGATCTAGTTGATCCGTCGTCACAATTGGCTCAAATGTTCTGCCCGGAAGATTCGCGATTTCCGTCGGAACTGTTTTGCTGTGCGGACATTCTGCAGCTGTTGCGAGGTCTCGGCATGAAACATCAGCTGAGTGATGTCAGTTGGCTGGAGATTGCAGAACGTGCTCAAGAGACCGTCTTAATATGCGATGACGTTTTGGCTCGACGCATTGTCACCGGACTGCTGAACGTGGTTGCACAAAAACTGGCCAGCGACCAACACAGTCCAGCATCCACGCCCTCAGACATCCAGAATGTAGTGAGTTCTGTGCCGTTCCTTCCTGTGATGCGCAAACCCGACCTGTTTCCGTTGCCATGGTACGACGCCGACAAATCCCGGATGTGCCCCGGAGAGTTGTACGCTTCTGAGTGCCGCGATCTCATCTGCTGCATTAGACCAGTCGCCGATGCCGACGTTTTTCCCAAGTTGCCCCCAGACAGTTCACTGCTGCTGGAGAGCTTTCTTCAAATCGACGCTGCTCACAAGTTTCCGTCGGTTGATGAGGTCCTGCAACAGCTACACGTTATAGTCAGTCATGTCACCGAGTTTGGAATTCCATCGACTGCTGACCAGTTTGACGAGTTCCAACGTGTGATGACGCATGTGACTGACACTCTACAAAGTCACTGCAACGATGTCACGCTTCGAAAGCGAATAGCCGACAGTCTTCACTACACGTCGTTTGTCCTCGTTTCCGGACACCTCTTGCGACCGCAACTGATAGCGTTCAACTTCGTTCACAACTGTTTTCCGTATTTATGCGGCGTTCCAGACACGCAGCGGCAGAGGATCGGAGACCTGCTCACGGCGACTGGAGTGCGCGATGACTTCAACACATCCGACTATATCACAGCTTTGAATTCGATGCGGGAAAAGTACGACTCGGAGCCTCTGGACAAGGATTCGCTGAAATTGGCTTTGCAACTGGCGAGTCTCCTCAACGACGCAATGACTGAGGAGAGGGTTACTCTGGCCGATATAGTCAGTTCCGATAGAACCATATACATTCCAGATTCGGTCGGAGTGCTGCGTTCTGCCGCCGAACTCTGCTACAATGAGCCGGACTGTGGTTGGCTTCCGACAGTGTCAGTAGACGAACGACTTCCCGACGACGACGACTTTCTGGACAGTGGGTTTTCGCACCCTCTGATTCCATACGCCATGTCGCGACAGCTGGGAGTTAGCACCCGTCGACATGACATGCTGCGCAAGCACTCGCGTGGCCTGCGCTTTGGCCAGCGCGAGAGACTCACCACGCGGCTTCGTCGAATTCTGGCGGCGTATCCATGCCATCGCGAACTGCTCAATGAGATGCTACAGAACGCAGATGACGCAGGTGCAACGACTGTCCACTTCATCAAAGACCCACGACAACACGGCGTCGAAAGACTGTTCGACCCCGCATGGAAGTCGATGCAAGGACCTGCACTGTGCATCTATAACGACAGGACATTCTCCGAAGCGGATCTGGACGCAATCCAGCGGCTCGGAGAGGGACGCAAAAGCACGGATCCCAACACGACCGGGCAATATGGCGTCGGTTTTAATTGCGTCTACCATTTGACGGATGTGCCGTCGTTCCTCACTGGAGGTCCAGATGGCGGCGGCAGTTTGTGCATATTTGACCCGCACGCCCAATACGTGCCAGGTGCGACGTGTCATGAACCGGGTCGTCGATTTGTGGAGATTCCGCGACTGCGCAAGATTTTCACGGATGTGTTTTCTTGCTACCTTGAAGACCTAGGGTTCGACGTGCAGAACGGCACCATGTTCCGGCTGCCATTGCGCAATGAGACGATGGCAGAGCACTCAGAGTTGTCGGACCGAGCGGTCACTTTGGACACTGTGGACGACCTCTTCAAAAAGCTTCGACCGGAGATATTCGACAGTCTTCTGTTTCTCAACTCTGTTCAGTCAGTTCATCTGTCAGAGGTCGATCCGGTCAGTGGTCGCCTCGTCAATACATACACAGTTCAAGCGCAGATGTCGGATGATGATGCTGCCGCCAAAGACGAGTTCGTACAAAGTGTAAAGGTGGCTGCGAAGGGAGTGTGCACAGGATTGATGCAGCTGTGCGACATCTACGAGCGCTCGGTGACATACACGGTGACTCTGAGTGACAGCCAAGGCAGCTGGGAGCGCTGGCTGGTGTCTCAGAAGTTCGGTTTCGGTGCTGGAACTGAGATCCCAGCGGCAGTAACAGAGGCATTTGCACGCGGCGACTTAATGCTGATGCCACGTGGTGCCTGTGCCGCCCTGGTCGATGCATCCACGGCACACTCGCACCTGTCCCGTCGACATCGAGTCTCTTGCTTTCTGCCGCTGCCAATCAACTACAACCTCCCAGTCAGTATTAACGGACACTTTGCTCTTGATCACGAGTCGAGGCGGAGTCTGTGGCAGGACGAGGTGGGCGGAGCCAAGTCGCTCTGGAACTCTTTGCTTTTCAAGCATGTCGTTGCGCCATCGTACGTCGCCGTCATACAGGCCGTCTCTCACAGCATGGGCAACCGGCTGAGTTCTGATGAGGACATCCTGACACGATATTACCGCCTCTTTCCTCGTATGTCGGCCGAACTCGGCGGTTACTGGTTGACGCTCATCCAGGCAGTGTACCACGGCATTGCGCATTCTTCGATACCACTGCTTCCTGTAGTTCGAGCACCTGTTAGTCAGCAGTTCCTCCAGACTGGCACAGACTCACACGACGACGTCAAAGTGCTAGAGTGGCATGCGATCGTCGCCGATAAAAGCGACAACATTTTCTTCGACAATCTTCCGCAGACTTTCTCCGATTCAGAATCATTTCCAATCTTGAGACCGAAGCCGCCTTCACGCGGGTCTGGTCCGGCAGGAAGCAGTCGACCATCGAGCGCCGCTGAGAGACTTCGACGAGTTCTTCTTGCCGTTGGATTTCCTCTCGTCTCCCTCCCGAACAACGTCTGCGACAGTTTCCAATCAGCCGGTGTCCAAGTCAGCTACATCAGCCCCACTTCCGTTGTCGACTTCTTTGCCTCGTCTCATTGTCATGTTGCCGACACATTTCCGGTCGGTATCGCTGACTCTAAGCTTCTGGACGAAGGCGTTCTGAAGCTGGTTCTCAGCTACTGTCTAAGGGACAATGACTATGCGTCTAAGCGTCTTAGTGGTTTGCCTTTGTTGCTTTGTCATGATAATCTTCTGCGTTCATTCTCAGTCGCCGAACCAGTTTATCGCACTGTCCACTACGACCTGTTGCCCGGACTCGCGCACAAGTTTCTCCACCGAGCCATTTTCGAATCGCATTTCAGCGACAGCGCCTGGGACAATTGTCCCGTCTTCTGTTCGTTCAGCGTCGAGTCTTTTGCCGAATTACTTCACGCTGTTTTGCCAATCGGTTTGTACGGACCACCCAACGAGAGGGCACTGCGTTCCGTGGAGGAGAACGGTCCTCCAACTGGTGTGTGGCTCGCCAAACTGTGGACGTTTCTACGTCTCGAGTATGAGCAGAAGTGCAGAGAAGTGGGTGCTGAGAAGGTAACAGCGAAAGGAATAGTGCGGCCGCTCGACGATTGGTGTCTATTGCCAGTGAAAGTGAGTCTGACGAACAACAACGTGACTTCATCGGGAGCGGACGGTGACTGGGACCGATTTGTGGTTCCAGTCGGATGTGCTAAGCTGGTTCTCGACTACAGTCAGGTGGGCATAATGAGCCAGCCGGTTCGACGCTGTCTGTCAAAGCTTGGCGTCCCAGAGCTAGACATGGATGTACTCGTCGAAGCAGCGCCTTCCACGAGACACCATCACGTCCATCCCAGTGTCAATTCCTCATTTCCACGGCTACTGGCTTCGACGCTGGACGACCCACGTGCAGTCATCAGAGCGCTCGACCACGCAGCTGTCAATCAGGTTGCTCTGCTGAGTCGCGAAGAGTGTTTTGTGCTGCTGCGCTACTTCGCCGACCTCGTTGACACATGGCATGATGATGTCGAGCTGCACGTGATGCTGCGATCAGCTAGCGTCCATGTCACTGTGTCCGGTGACGTGGTTTCGCTGTCTGGAGCGAAGCAGGTTTACACGCTGAACGAAAGTGTAGCGGCGCAATGTAATCTCGATGCGTGGAGACTGCGCTTCGGGACCATTTTCCTTCTATACAATCCAGCTCTGGTCCGCCTCTACGAAGTGCTCGGCTGTCGATCGATATCGATTCTTCAACTGTACGTGGACTTCATCTTTGTTGAGTTCAGCACATTCGATCCTTCGACGCGGCAGAAATACATCGAGTTCCTTCGTGATGTGTACTTGCCACGAGCGTCGCCCACGGACAGGGCGGCTGTGTTGGCGGCACTGCGAAAGTTGGAATTTGTAGCTCGTGCGGACGGCTGCTATTGCTACCCGGAGAACTTCTGCGACCCGTATCACGCCGTGTTCAAACAGATGCTAGCCAAGGATGACCTGGCGTTTCCCGCTACGCCGTTCAACGAGTTCAAGTGGCTGGAACTGCTGCGTCTTGTCGGTCTCCAGACAGAAGTGTCCGTCGAACTCTTTGTCCAGTTTGCCAATTCAGTTGCGGATGAGGTGGCACACTCTGGGCCCAGTGAGAGCACGTTCGAAAAGTCACGAACGCTGATGGTGCATCTACTAAGAACCAAGGGCCTTCTGTGCAGCTCAGTGCTAGAGTCCATTGTCGATATCAGGTTTATTCCGGCAGCGCGTGGCAGCTCCATACTGCACAAGATACATCTGCCATATCACGAGCAGAGCTTGGACGGTGGCCATGGCGACAATTTGGCGCCTCCAAAATATATAACCTTTCACGAAGGTATGTTGGAACGCTTCGAATCGTTGGTATGGACAAGCGCCTACTTGCTTCCCGAATGGGCAAATCCCTACCGTTTCTGCGAGTCTGACATGGGTACGTACGACGGCATGACGGCGGCGGAATACTGGAGCGAAGTGGCTTCAAGGCTGCGAATTCCAGCGAAGCCGCCCGTTGGCGTTGTGGTCGAGCACATGCTGAATCTGTGTGGTCATGGAGCGTCGGTGGAAGGTCATTCGGAAGATGTGAAGGCGTATATGCGAGCGGATGTGATGAAGAAAGTGTATCGCTATCTGCAGAGTGAGACGTCGGACTGCGACGATGACACAAGGCAGCAGCTGGTCGACCGGTTGTCGTGCGCCGCGTGTGTTGTGTTCGACCTCGGACGATCGTTCCTCAGACCATCACAGATCGCCGTCAATCTTTTCGACGAGGACCAACTGATTCCGTATCTGTATCGGCTTCCGTCGGAGCTCGGTGAATTTCGCGAGCTGTTCATTCGCCTCGGAGCGACCTCGGCAGCCACGACGCTGCAGTATGCCACTGTGCTGAGGAAGCTGTATGACAAGACAGCAGGTGCGCGCCTGCATCCGAACGAAGTGCGATTGGCGTTCAAAGCAGTTCGCGGTCTCTTCAAATCCCTCGCACGATATGCAGCCACCGCCGCCGACTCCGTGGACTCCTTACAAGACGTGGTTGAGCTGTACTTGCCGACCAGTCAGAACCAGCTGCACAGTTCCACCGATATCGTGTTCATGGACAGAGTGTCGTGGCTCGATCGAATTTCCAGCATCGATCGCTACTTACTGGTGAACCTCGCCGAATGCGGCCTCGTTTCGACCGTCGACACTAGCTCCGACAGTCTGCGTCTGCTTCCGCCGCATCTCTGTCCTCGGTCGTTGTCCAGCGTCGTCAGCGAGACGCTGTGTGAGCGCTACGCCGGGTCGAAGAATGTCAGCACCCTGGCCGAGAGACTTCGCAGTCAGATCAGTTCGAGGTCGTTCACGGCTGGACTGGTGCGCCTCATCCGGCATGAGCACCAACGATCTGGACACAAGGTGAAAATATCCGTGTTCGACGCGATTCGACGGCGTCTGGAATGCCTCGAGGTGTACACCGTCGACCGAGTGGTCACTTATCTGATGGACATCGACAGTGGACAGGTTCTGAGCAACAGCGAAGCGGAGACGACGTGCTTCGTGGAGCAGCGCCACCTCGCGACCACCGACGAAACAGTCTTCACCATCTACATATCGAAGCTGGTGAATGTCGACAGCGAGGAACTTCAGGCGCTGGTCGCCGACGCCGTCAACGAGATTTCGGGCAAACTGCTCAAGAACTCAGTGCACTACATTCGTCCGATGCTGTCGTGTGCACCCCACGCCATTTCACGGACTCTGGATCGGCTTCGCGTACGTCCTGACCACGGATCTATCACCGACGACGACTGGAGGCGGACGGCTCTGCCGGATCCGGGGTCCTTCGTTCCAGTCGAGGACCACCATCTGCTGCGCGAGGACTTTGAAGAGTTTGACGAGGGCGAATATGTTGGGTACGAGTTGGACGACGAATCGCAGTCTACGTTGTTTGGCGACGTGACGCTCGTCTATGCCATCATCATCAGGAAGATACAGGGGAGCGCCGGCGACGGGCAGCGTCCAGATGAAGCAGTGGAGAAGAAGAAGCATGGCATCGACGAGAGGCTCTTGATCATCAGTGGACGTGGCAGTAACAGCAACGTCTGCAATAGAAACCACCACAGTAGCAGTTCGCTGAACGGAGCGCCGTCCTGTGTTCTGGCTGAGAGCTACCTCATCAACGTGGGAGACGACAGAGCGCCAGTTGTCGCTGCATCCACTAGTCTCTACAAATTTCACCGCGTCGAAGTGTTTGCGTCGGCAGCGGCTTCGGCGTATAACTCTCCCGGGGGTCAGAAACTGTCTCCGTCCAGCTCCGCTAAACTGTCGCCCAAGATTCCGTCGTCAGTGTACGCTGACGACAGTGTCTTTGAGCCAGTGACTCCCGTACCGCCACCGCCGCCGACCTTGCAATTGGCAGTGTACCACAATCAGAATAGGAGCAGGAGCCAAGACTCACCAGTAGCACCACAAAGACGTAACACTCCGAATGGAGACCATGGTGAACTGGTCCAGTTTGAGTTCGATGGGAGCTCTCATACAGCAGCAGCAGACATCCCTGCGGTGTGGCTGGATTCATCGCTGCGTGAGGAGACAGTGAAGCGTGAAGTGAGTGCCTCGCTCGACGCCGCTTGGCAATTGACGGACGCACAGAGACGCAAAGTGGTTCGTCGTCTTCTGCTGCGCTGGCATCCAGACAAAAACATCAACGATCAGGACTTCGCCACGGCCATAACGCAGCACATCCGAGCGGAGCTGGATCGACTTGAGGGTCAGAGCGCCCTCGATGAGGCTGGCTACACGGCAGACCCTCGCAACCCGTTTTCAGGCTGCGAATCATTCCAGCGCAACTTCGCAAGTGCGTTCAAATTTTACGCGGAGCAGATGAACTTCAAAGCGCGCGAGCATCGCACTCAGCGTGAACGGTATCGCGAGAACTTCGCTCGTGAATACGCCAACAGAACATCGGCGTCTTCGTTCTACGCGGCTTCCGGGTCCAATGTGCCTCCTCCGAGTTTTGCCAGCTCCAACCCGCAGCCTGCTCAGGCAAGAAGGTTTCTACGCCAGGCTCAGGAGGACTTGAGATCGGCTGGTCACGATCTGAATGCCGAGGAGCCTTCGTATGAATGGGTCACGTTCAAAGTCTACCAGGTTTGTTCCGTATGTCTACGTCTGCAGCGAGGTTTTTTCTGGGGGAGGGGTTGGTTACCTTATTTTTTAAAGAATTATTAGAATTTAGCGAACGCCTCTGTTCTCAATTAGACGCTTTACAAATGTGTTATTTAGTTATTATAAACTTCATACATATAGTATACATAGCCTAGGAAGTGAAAACTAATATTTAAAATAATAAAATCACCAGAAAAAGCCAACAAAGTTAATAATACAGATATTTGTATGATGATTTTGGTGATGATGCAGTCTGATGTCGTGTGGAACGTATACAGGGTGGCCCAAAAAGTAAGCCACTATTACTAATCGTCATTAAATCGTATTAAAACCCGCCATTATGGCAACATTTTTCATCAATTTTAATTACAAAATGAGCACAAAAATATATTAAGTATGTATTAAATACCCTGTGTGTGACCTGATTAGTGACGTCATCACTTGCTGTGTTTGAAGCTGCGATATGGGTAAAATCAACGTATCTGATAAAATCATGTTTAAAAACCAGAACAAAGGAGAAAATATAGAAATAAAAAATTATAAATAAAGCTCCATCTAAAAGATTGTTTTGGGATGGAATTCATAGCTTTCTAAGGCGAGCTGACGCCAGAGGAAGCGCTGACATCATTTACCGTATCTGATGCATATCGCTAGTTCGCGGGTCAGGCATACTTATTGAAGTCAGAAAGTAGGTCACACATAGAATATCTAATGCAATCGAATAATATTATAGTGCTTGATCATGCTTTAATTTGACGTATAAAATCTAGTCTCATTGACAGGCTTTAATACGATTTAATACGATTTTTTGATAATTTGGAAGTAGCTTACTTTTTTGGGGCCACCCTGTATATCTGTGTCACGACGTTCCTGCTTTTCCGTGTGCGTTTGTTCATTATAATTTCGACTGCTTAACTTATTACGCTCGATTGACACTTACAACTTGCAGTACTGCAATCAGTATTGGAGTCCTCGAGGACGAGTCCTCGTCCTCGAGGATTCTCGAGGACAATTTTGAAGTCCTTGGTCTTGGCCTTGCCTTGAGAGTCGAGTCCTTGGCCTTGCGAGTTGAGTCCTTGGCTTTGGCCTCGTGACTCAAGTCCTTGGAAAAACTAGATGACACACTCTTCACCAATCATTGCATGTTTTGCACAAACGACTTCAAGGGCAACAACTTAGAATTCTGTCCGTTACCGATTACTGAGCATTTCTGGACATTATAGTCATTGCAGGTGAATGCTCTGCTGTTTGATTTTAATCTTGTTCCCCGTTGCCTTGTAAGTGAAGTCCTCGGCCTCGGCCTTGGCCTTGGGGCTTGTGTCCTTGACTCCATTACTGACTGCAATAATGCTGTTAACGTGTGTAACATCATAACAGCGGAGTAACTGCCTTTAACACTTATCAGCAGACTACATTTTGTGTTCAGACTTTAAATAATTTTTATACTGTTTAAATGAAGAATACAATGAATTGTGGAATCTGCGAATGACAGATGCTATTCGGATTGTTTGCAGTCTGCAAAGAAAGCGTTGAAAGCGGCTCAGTTGTGTATCGATGCAGTTCCGTCGTTCAGTCATGACATCGTCATCTTAGCATCGAGTATCGATGACATTCAGCTGCAGACACTTTCACGCCGATTGCACGGTTTTGTCAACGATGCCACCTGTCGGAAACTGTACGACCCAGACCCAATCGACTACAGAATTATACCACACGACGAGCTGGACAAACAGATCGCTGTCGATGCTATGAACTGCACCGCTGAGATACTTGAAAGGGTTAATGAGCTCATCGACTGAGTTTGACTCTTTACAACAGCCGATCCCGCTAATCGCCATTACACTGCATGTGCATCTACGGTATCTCGTCTGTGTTCCGCCTCCGAAATGACCTGTATTGTGTCGGGTGGAGCGTTAAACTCTACTCCTCTATTTCTATCTCGCCTGTGCACTCTAGTACATCATGACAGTCTCGTAAAAATCGCCCCGGAAATATTCAGTCAGAATATTATCAACGATGTCTCTAAATATGCACCAGAGGGCAGCAGCAGCGTTTTTGTCCAAATCACAGTAGGATACATGCTATTCTTTATTCTTTGTGGGCGGTTCTTTCGTCAAAAAATCCTTCAAAGTACGTGATTGCGTGAGTTAGGATGTTTCTCATATCTGTGTTCTGTAAATCTATAGTATGTGTGTATGTGTGTGTGGGTGTGCATGTGAAATATTTGACAAGAGTTACTGTTAACTGAATTGAACGCAATTATTATTTTTCAGTTTTTGTCGCGTGGTCATTGTTTTTTTTTCTGAATTTCTGTCACTTCAGGTGAATGAGGGACGAGTATGTATGAGACCCAGTGATGATTTGTACAAACATTGTAACGTTTAGTACAGCGAGAATGCTCGCCGAACTGTCTGACAACTGCTGGTGTACCATCACTGTACCTATCGTACTATTGTTGTATATTAATTGGGAGCTTATGCCGGCTAATTTAACGATAATGATATGCACTGTTTGTGTACGTATCACATGTTTTCGAAGAGACCTGTTCGCACATAGCTTCAAGGACATTTCAAGGTCGTCATCGATAGCCTACTTCTCAATTCACTCGCGTTATAACTTTGTTTGTGATAAGTTGACTTTATCATTTGCTCAATGTTTTTATCCGTCTGTTTTGCCAGCTAGGCTGGCTACCGTTCTGTGCAAATTGTGTGTTTCATCGTCGTATCAAAGCATGCATGTTCAACTGTCGTCTGTCCTGGCATTTACTTCATGTAATCGTTTCCAGAATGGTTTTGACTGACCCAGCGTCTGAAGGTTGGAGGTTGAAATTGCAGTATGCTGATAACTCCTGACGCAGCTCTTGTCGTAGGCCTACTTTGAAAGCTTGCTGTGTGTGTGTGTGTGTGTGTGTGTGTGTATGCGTGTGTGTGTGAATATATTCTGTGTCTGTGGAGAAGAAGTGGTGCGTTCCAGCAATTGTCATGCTTGTGCGCAGAGTTCAGTTTCCGCTTTGCAGATGCTGAAGTTTTCTCATAGGCAATACATCTCGAACAGCAGAACAATTAAGGCAGCGGTGTCGGTCGCTTTGTTCATCGTTCAACATGTCGTCGTCATTATCATCATCGTCTGTAGTGAATAGTTGCTTTGTCATCGATGTCTCAGGTTGAACTCGATGGTGCATTTCGTTGATGTATATCGACCTGCTAGGCTCAGTAATGTTACAAAACATGAGGTGACGGTGATTGACACCATTCTATATACAATTGTTGCCATCGCCATCTTGTAGGGATAATATGCGTATATAGTATGTAGGGATAGTATGTTGTGGCGGTGTGAAGTTTTGAACTTAACCGTACTTGCATAATGTTGTTGTATAGCTTTGCCATACGATTTTTCAAATAACATATTGTTTGCATGAAAGTGTTCCTACAACATGGCGGCGTGGTTCTATGCTCAATGCTCAGTTCGTTAGTCACTGTGCCCCGTGTTTATGCGCTACACCTTAGGAGATTGAGTTTACGGTACACTAGACAGTGTTTGGAATTTGTTAATGCGCTTGTTGACAACGATGCTAATCATTTTGTTGAACGCATCGAATTTCACATATAGTGGCATCGCAGTGTGGACTTGTTATTACGCTGCTTTCGCTCCGATACAGACGCTTGCCATTAACTTTGCCTTTATTTGTATGCTTTTGTATTTTTACAGTTTAAAGTTAACAGACTCATACGAACTCAGTTTTTCGATTATAGAGGAAATCATAAACATATTTTATGAAGTAAGGCAGTAGTTAATCAATCAAAGCATAAGATTCTAATAGAAAATGCCGCCTGCCGCGCGTTGTTTAATTTCTAGCAGCATTTTATCTTCAGTGACATTTTCTCGATCATATTCTGTGAGTGATATTTTACGTTTGTTCGCTGTTCAAGATACGGTTGTGCGTGGTTGTATAATTATGTTGCACGTTTTGTGATCGTACAATGCAGCTTCAGTTGGCTTCATAACAAATGTCTGTCACTGTTGTCGCGCGCAATCTTGTAAGGCGCATGACACGCATGCGCATCGCCGTTTTTTGAGTCGCCATTTGCATGATGAATGGTAGGACACGTCGCTTTTTTTGGCTGTCGCGTTTTCCTAAGTTTTTACTGCTATACCATTCACCATTCACACAGCCTATACTAATTACTGCAAGCTATAAGCTGAATGTGCACGATGGCTGGTAAAATCATACGCGACTATACCAACGTACTTTTCGTCGTACTGAAAACTAACCACTTTTGATTATTTTTGGAACCATAAATAATAGCTAGGTGAAACATCAGTCTTTGTTACTTTCCACGTCAGTCTGTTAATGGTGTCAGTGCTTTAGTTAACGTGTGAATAGTTAGTAATGTGAATTCACTGCTTGTTATGTGTATTAAGTTCGTCCCGAATGTCTTTCGCGTGTTTAATAAATTGATATGTTAATATGTAACATCTTCAACGTGCTGTATATATACGAAGATGTCTGTTTTTACTGAATAATCCGTGATTAAGGTTATATCGGGCATTCATTGACCATGATAGGAAGAAGTTAACTTAAAACTTGCAAACGTGCAACTTTACTAAATTATTGTGGTTACTTATGTACGTTAATTACAGATAAATAGGCTAATTAATTAGAACATTAAAGTACAAAATTTGCTTTGTTGTAGTTACGGTAACTAAATAGTTTAACCAACGTGTAATACTTTACATTTAAGCAATTAATAACCTGACAATATTAATGAATTTCACCTCTTCGGTATTTTAAAGTCAGTTTGATTTAACTGTTGTTTTGTGATTTTAGTTCAGTTTTTAATCATTTTTATTTTCATACTGAGATCAAAATAGACCTCGAATACTGACGACAATGAACGCAAAAAATTGTGTAATGGGTGGAAGATAATTTATCTAATTTCTTAAATTTTATTTTCGTTAACTATACTTTTAAAATTACTTTTCAGTACTGTCGCTTTCTGTAAGCCAACTGCAATCATTAAACTGAATTAAGCAGGTACAAAACTGATTTTAAAAATTCCTGCAGTCAACACTGATCGGCGAATAAACCACATTACTATTCGCATAATTTTAGAATTTTCATTGAATCAAGAACCAATCAACTTTCAACTCTGTTTATTTCAACGGTCAAACAACAACAATTGCATTTGTAATTTAAAAGTACATTCAAACAATGCTAGAATATTACTGACAACAAATACTATGAAAAAATTGTGTATCCCTGCTGAGGATGTAAGCTTTAGCCTTATGGGTATGACTAAATTCGGCATACCCAAAGCCTACTGTGGAGTATCAGAACAGCACAAAACAGCAATCATATGACTGATATACGAGTACACGCGCCATCTGCGGTGTCGTCACGACTTCATATGAAATAAAAGTGAAGAAATGGTCGCACAAATGTCCACAAATTAACATGCACAGATTGGCTGATATGACCAGTAGATCCTGTGATACATTTAACTGTATAACAACAACCGAAGTGACACTGGATTCGAGCGATCAGGAAACAACGAGTTCGGGCGATCCGTAGTAAATGTACCTCATCACTTGGCCGAAAGTGGTGCGCAGCGACCTGATCGACTGCGGGCTTATGCCGGCATGATGAAGGTGACACATCAAGTGTATCACATACAAATCTTTCCAGTCGATCACCGATCTCCACAGCCTACGCCTGTCTTTCCAGTCTGGAGTGGTCAGCTTATAAGGTTCCACGTGCAGCAGGTCTGGTCGCTGCAGATACAGCTGGTAAGGCACCTTGGCGCAGTTGTAGTCCCACTCCGACGCACGATAGTTGTTGCGATACGACTCGTAGAACAGTCGCATGAACGTGGAACCTTTGCGAGAGATCATGATTCCCGCGATGAACTTCGGAGGCTTCTCTTTACCTGCAAACAATTATCATAATTATTATAAAAAGCAAATATTGTTACGTAATATGCGACGACGGAAGGACGCGTCGGCGTCATCAGCTGCACAGTTGCGCACCAACGTCACATCTGGAATCGCATCATCGCTGTTGCCAAGCAGTGCCGATCAGACGACCGCCACATTACCACACTACGTCAGTTCAGCCGTAAGTATTTTCGGTCTATCCCTTCACTTTCTAGTTCAATCTTTTATGATGTCGTATTTCTAAATCGCTGGCTGTCGTGTACACTTC
>Ga0056115_1000298_pt1 | contig 23672 bp, 19 predicted proteins | sample WorMetOlspDAHAB1_FD_77007 | JGI IMG/M metagenome (GOLD analysis project Ga0056115, IMG submission 77007) | Marine gutless worms symbiont microbial communities from Max Planck institute for Marine Microbiology, Germany - Olavius sp. DAHAB.1 ...
CGTATTGAAATAAAGTGCAAGGCTTTTTGAGGTTATCGGTTGTTTTTCTATCACTTTTGGCCGAAAATATAGCACTTTATTATAATTTATTCAATAGTTTATCTTTATTTCAGCAGACTCTAAGTAAGGTTTCCTCCCGGGCAGCTTCACCAAACAGGCGATTGGACAGCACAGTCTCGGATTTTTGTTCAACAATATCGCCTCGCAGCGATAAAACCAGCGCAGCCTGATCCGGTAAATCCACATCGTCATCATGCAGGAATATTAGAAGCAGAAAAACGATCAGCGCCAGAAATAGTAAATTGCCCACAACGACGCGAAAGATCGAAAGTCCGTGCCAAAAACCGCTGAACAAATAACGAATGGCCTTCAATAACGATTTCATGAATCAGCACCCAGGTATTTAAAAAAAGTCAACTTGTCTCCTCGTAGTTCGAATAGCGATGTCGGAAGCCTCAAAGGCGACGCCTCTAGATCGAAACCGAAACCCCGAACTTTAAACCTGAGTCCCGAACCCAATCTCATTGTTAAACATATGTCAGATTATAGCAAAAAAAAGGGGTGGCATCAATTAATGCCACCCCAGTATGAATAAACTTTGGAAAAAATTAAACTTCCGGGTATTAGTGGATCGTTACCTGCTTGGCCTTCTTTTCCTCGGGTTTCGGTACTTCTATCCGCAGAACGCCCGCTTTAAATTCGGCCGTTATTTTATCAGAATCCACATCGGCCGGCAGGGTAAAGACCCGTTGAAACTTTCCGTAAGACCTTTCTTTGCGGTAGTAATTTTCCTCCTTAACCTCATTGTCATAAGCGCGTTCGCCGGACAGGGTCAGCACGCGATCCTTCAGGTCAACTTTAATATCGTTCTTGTCGACTCCGGGTAACTCGGCTTTGATTACGAAGTGATCGTCCTTCTCGTAAAGATCTACGGCCGGATTCCACAGACCCAGACTGGCATCTTCATCCATGCGGCCGACTCGGAAAAAAGGATCGTCAGGAAATCGGTTAAACCGATTGGGCAAATTCGGCATCTCACGCCACGGATTCCATCGAACTAAATTCATCATTTTCATTCCCTCCTTGGGTTTTGGTTTATTGGTTTACGAAACTAATAATTGAAATACAGTTTCTCAGTTATGTAAATCTGTGTTTTATGAATTTTAATTTAACCAGAAAATTTAGAATGTCAATATTGTGGCTATATTTTTTTATTGCATTACTAATATAATGTATTAACTTAAAGTAATGAAAAATTCCTGATCAGTATCGAGAAGAGAAATTACATTAATTTCAATAGAATAAAAAATATTCGATTATAACTCACTATGAATTTGCGGAAATGAGAGAGGATTTCGATACTGTCAAATATTACAAAATTAGAAAGAGTACCGCAAATAATAGTGGCTATACACACAGGGAGGGAAACAAAATGAGTAAAATAATTGGAATCGATCTTGGAACCACAAATTCTTGCGTAGCAATTATGGAAGGTGGCGACGCCAATGTTATAACCAATCCCGAAGGCGGGCGCACAACGCCTTCCATGGTGGAAATTTCAGACACCGGTGAGCGGTTGGTCGGTCAAATAGCCAAAAGACAGGCCGTCACCAATCCTGAAAACTCGGTGTTTGCCGTCAAACGCCTCATCGGCCGCAAATGGGATTCACCGGAAGTGCAGAACGACTGCAAGGTGTTGCCGTATAAGATCGAGAAGGCATCCAACGGTGACGTGCGCATCAACCTGCGCTCAAAACAGTACAGCCCGGCAGAAATTTCATCCTTTATACTAGCCAGCATCAAAAATTCAGCTGAAGAATACCTGGGTGAAAAAGTTTCAGATGCCGTCATCACCGTACCGGCCTATTTTAACGACCGCCAACGGAAGGCGACTAAAGATGAAGGGAAAAAAGCCGGTGTTAAGTGTGTGGGAATTATTAACGAACCAGCAGGGGGTTCCTCGGCTTATGGACGGAAAAAAAAAAAAGATGAAAAAATTGTTGTATTCGATCTCGGTGGCGGTACCTTTGATGTTTCGGTACTTGAAATCGGAGACGGTGTATTCGAAGTTAAATCCACCAATGGTGACACTCATCTGGGCGGGGAGGATTTTGATTTAATTCTGATCGATTTTTTGGCGGACGAATTTAAAAAGGAACAGGGAATCGATCTCAGGAACGATAAAATGGCCTTACAACGGTTGAAAGAGGCCGCGGAAAAAGCCAAAATCGAATTGTCCTCATCCATGCAGACGGAGGTCAATCTGCCGTTTATCACGGCCGATGCCAACAGGCCCAAGCATTTGGCCTTAAAAATTACTAGGGCCCGCCTGGAAAACCTGGTGAGCAACCTGCTCGAGAACCTGGAAGCTCCCTGCCTGACCGCTTTAAAAGATGCCAGCCTTGCCGCCGGTGATATCAATGAAGTGATTCTGGTCGGGGGAATGACCCGTATGCCAGCGGTCCAAGAGCGGGTGAGAAAAATTTTCGGCAAAGAGCCCAACAAGGGTGTCAATCCGGATGAAGTTGTTGCAGGAGGTGCTGCAATCCAGGGAGCTGTCCTAAAAGGCGATGTCCAGGATGTGCTGCTGCTCGATGTGACGCCGCTGTCTCTGGGGATTGAAACCTTAGGTGGCGTGATGACGAAGTTGATTGAAAAAAATACCACCATTCCTGCCAAAAAAAGCCAGACATTTTCAACAGCCGAAGACAATCAGCCGGCGGTGTCGGTTCATGTACTGCAGGGAGAGCGCGAAATGGCATCCGGGAATAAAACCCTCGGACGATTTGAACTTACTGGAATTGCCCCGGCGCCCCGAGGTGTTCCTCAGGTAGAAGTTTCTTTTGATATCGATGCCAACGGAATTGTGGAAGTATCGGCTAGGGATCAGGCAACCGGAAAGCAGCAATCGATTCGGATTACCCATTCTTCAGGCCTGTCCCAGGAGGAAATTGATCGCCTGGTCAAGGATGCCGAGCTTCATTCAGCCGAGGACCGCCAGAAAAAAGAGCTGGTGGATGCCCGCAATGCAGCCGATGGGTTAATTTACTCCACTGAAAAATCACTGGCAGAACACGCTGATAAGGTCGATCCCAATACAAGAGCCGAAGTCGAAAGGACTGCCGGCGACCTGAAGCGCGCGATGGAAGGTAACAACGTCGCTGAGATTAAGCGTCTGACCGAAACCCTGACCCAAGCCTCCCATTTGATGGCACAGTCAATTTATCAGCAGACCGGCCCCTCGGCCCGGCAGCAAGCTGCCAATAGTGCCGGGGATGCTCACGGACCGACCGCGTCCGCTGATAATGAGGAGGTAGTTGACGGCGAGTACGAAGAAATCAATTAACCAGGTGGTTCAATGACCGACAGGCGACGGGGATCGAATCCTAGCGCCTGTCGGTTCAAAAATTGCGGGGATAATAAACTGAAGGTCAAAAATCAACCGGATAAAGTGGCCCGAATCGATCAAGCTGCGGACAATTCGACCTGTTCGCCACCATGTTCGCCGCCTTTCACTTTTAGCCGGTAAATTCCATAGGGTGTTTTGACCTCATTGCCCATTATCATTTCTTTGATTGCCGGCGTAACCTTCTTATAAGATTTGTATAGTTCGTCCATAAGTTCAAGCTCGGAAATCTCGTGCCACCGGTCCTCATCATGGTATTTGGCCTCGTACAGAGGCATTGAAAACATCAACATTCCTCCGGCTCCTCTCTGAGCTTATTGCAGAAGTCAGTTCACCAAAAAATAAAGCCGGCCAACCCCTGCTTAGGCTACCCGGCTAAATCGACACAATCCGTTGGCAACCTCGGCCACCTCATATTAAGGTCCGTTGGCTTTCCGTCCTTGCCTCACGACAAGTTTGGCTTTATCATGGATTCAAATAGAAAAATACAATCTGTCTTAAGTTATCAAACCTTCGCTCGTTCGTCAATTATCATTTTTGCGTTTTACTTTCCTATTCAAATATGATAGCAAATATTTTTGAAATATTACTATTAGTGATTAAATTTCATCAGTAATGGTAATTTTGATGTTACTAAACTTGTGGGTCAGGGTGGTATAAATGGAAAACGAAAATAAGTACTGGATGGATAATGGCGATTTACCACAACCATCCCCGCAAGATTTACGGGGGCGCCAGTCAGTGCGGGCAACTTTTAAGTTATCAGCCAGAGCCATTGAAACGATTAGCATCGTATCGGTTCATCTAGGAATAAAACAAAAATCCCTTTTCGATCATTTAATTGAAGACGCTCAATCCTTGAGCCACATCGCCCGGGAAATTGAGTCCGAGAAATTTCGTACACTAAGCCGAATACAGAAAACATTTGTGATCAGCCGTCGAACACTTTCCAGCCTTGATGAAATCTCAAAGCAGTTCCAGGCACCTCGCGATGCACTGGTAGAATATTCAATTCAGCGATTACTGCCGGTAATCGCCCAGGAACGAGAAAGACATCGAAGACGAAAAGAAATATTAAATGATATGAATGAACATCTGGCAGACGGCTTGAAAATTCTGCAAAAATCCAAATCACTTCTAGGCGAGGATGACCCGGTTTTTATCAGACTGGCGTCTGCCATAAAGTCAATGGCAAATGCCCAGTCCAATGTGAATGTTTTTGTCGAAAAAGGAGATATTATAGAGGAGTTTTAAGTATGAGGTTCAAAGGTTCAGCGTTCCAGGTTCAAAGGTTTTCAGGCTGGAATGCCCTGACCTGGATCCGTCGGATGCACAGTTGATGTCGCTTCTCTATGTCCTTATTATAATTAATAAGTTTACCTCAACCCCGGCGCCCCCCTTAAGTTTTTAACCCTGAACCTTTGAGGCTTGAGGCTGAAACTATGCCCCTCTCCCTTTCGTTTTCCATATATATAGTGCAATCGCAACAATAGCCCCCCCGGCAATGATGCTGATTCTGTCACCGGCCGCAACGCCATACACAAAATCAAGCGCTCCCAAAAGAATGAAAAAAGTCAGTGCAAATGTTTTCATGATAAAGTAATAAATTCGCCGACGCTTTTGTCAAATCAGTATCTTCAGAACTCAAAAATCGGTTTTAAACTCATAATTTATTGTTTTCCTGGGCGAATTAATTACATCGGCACTTCATTAAAAAGGCCCCACCATCATGGGGGATGAGTTCATGCGAATCCATTTCGATGTGAGAGACAGTCTCAAATCCGAGGTTTTTATACAGTTTTTGAGCGTCTGTATTATCTGCCAGCACAATCAGACTCAACGTGTTAATTTTCTGGTGCTGTGCTTTCTCCCGGGTCAATGATATGAGCTTGCTGCCGACGCCTTTTCCCCGAAAATCCCGCGCGACGCACAGGGTATCAATATAAAAGCTGTTTTCAACCCGAGAGACAAAAATATTTTTAATATGGTTTAGCCGTTCCTCAGGGAAAAACGATTTCATTCCATCGCTGATGCGATGAAAGTGGGATGGGTATGAAAGGGACATCCCGATAATTTTCTGTTCGCACTCTGCAACGATGGCATCGCGAAATGTATGGTAATCATAGTCCGCGGCAAGATTTCCGGCAAGAATTTGAACCGGGGTTTGACCCGGTATTAATTCATGATACAAAAACTCAACCACATCGTCCGATGCAATATAAATAAATTCCGCCAGCTGCGGGCAGTCTTCTATCTTGCCGGCTCGATACTTAATGTTCATTTTCGACTACGCCTCAACCCATTAAGAGTTCAAAGGGAATTACCTAACCACCATCCTCAGTCTTCTGCCAATTGTTTACTATCTTGAGTCTTTAGCTTTATCTTTCCCACTTCCGCATTCCGACGTCCGACTTCATTATCCTCTGTCGACTGTCATCTGTCGTCTGCCATCTGTCTTCTGTCGTCTGATTTAGCGCGGTTCAAGTAGAAGAATCCCCTCCTCCGTATTCATATCCATACGAAAGTGCTCCAGGTAATTTAGCCCCAGCAGACCCAAATCAGGTTGATTCGGAAGGTCCAACACCAACGCCTTGACATTATTGACTTCCCAGCCATCGATGGTGATCGCAGAAATATTTACTTCCGGCGCATGCTGAACACCACCGGCTGTGAAGACTTTCCTTTTGGGATTGGGAATAGCCAGGCCGAGCTCTTGCGCGGTGGAACGTGGTATGGTTACCATAGATGCGCCGGTATCAACAATAAACTTTTGATATGAGCTGCGGTTTAAGACCGCGGTGAGGGGTATTTGACGGGAACCGGGGGTAAAATTTATTACGATCTTACCTTCCTGCCCTTTTAGATCGGAAATTTGATTTTGCAAGTTCTTGATTTTATCGCTTAGGGATGCCGGATAATCTTTCATGGCCAAAAGTTCTTCGGCTTCAGCCCAGTCATTTTCGGCCAGCGCCAGCTGAATACCCATCAGATGGATATTAATGTCATCCGGTAACCTGCGGCTTGCGATTCGATAGGCCCTCCAGGCTCCCTGCAGGTTCCCCTGATTAAATAATCCGGTGATCCAATTTTGGTAAAGTGCTGAGAAGAATTTATTCAGCCGTACCGAATCCGGTTCGCTTATTGTCGATAAACCATCGACTACTGTATCAACCAGTTCTATAGCCTCCTCAAACCCATAACCTTGTGCCGTTGCCCGGGCCACATTCAGCAACAAATCGACATCAGCCGCTTCTACCAGAAATTGAGATTCGAAAATATTAGCCACCTCCCGATTAAAACCGGATTTTGAAGCAGTCACTATCAATTTGTTTATAATTTCCAGTACAGATTTAGTTTGCAGATGTGCTGGTGTCTGGGCGGCAGAAAGCTTGGGGTCATATCGAAAAGCACCCGCCAGGGCTTCCAATCGTTCGATATTCGAGTAATCTGCCCCCATGGCTAGCGCCCGGGAAAATTCTTCTTCTCTGCTATTAGCAAATGTAATTCGATAGAAATCATCCACCCGAATTTCGGGTTGCAGGTACTTGCCTTCATCACCGTGCCAGACAAACCCACCGCTGACCGTATCGCCGAAGGTCCAGCCGACCGCTCGATCTTGCTGCATTAAAACGCCATGTTCACGAATATCTCCGGTCAGAATGCCTTCCGTGAAATTTCCCTGTGTGATGGGATTTTCAAGCTCCACCGTTTCGGGAGTGTTTATCGATGTTAATGGTAGCCAGGTTAATTGTTCATTACTGGCCCAGGGATAAAGTTCCGGTCCGTCAATTTTAAAATCTTCGGAAATGCGCCAGAGCCCGACCTTACCGTAGTCATTATAAATGCCGGCCCAAATACCCACCTCGAGATCAGGCCCCATTTTTAAAATCCATTCTGAGCCCCCCAAACATGACCGTATTGGCAATGCTACCCAGCCGCCGCCAATAACCGGCGTCGGGATTTCATTTATTATCTTCCCGTTAATATCTTTGATGAAAACGATTCCTACCGGAATCTTGGTTTTAGATGGCGAACTCAGTGAGATGGCTTCATCTTTTTTAAGCGGAATCTCTTTTTTCGGAGTTTTGGCCACGGCGATGCGGGGAGTTGGTATTTCTGCCGGAGAAATTATAACCGGTGCTATTTGTTGCGGCTCAGGTTCAGTAATTCGAAGGTGAAAGTAGACCAAGCTGCCGGTAACGCAAACAATCACTAAAATAGCCCACCACCATTTGGAATTGCTGCTGGATGGGATGAGCAGCCGCGTTCCACAGTTCAAACAAAAATTGGATTCGAGAGGATTGGCAGTCTTACATTTCGGGCATGTTAAGACTTCGTCACTTTCGGGTAAAACTATTTGGAGGTCATTATCTGCCATTTGCCTGTTACTATTCACCTGAAAAGGTCTTCAGTAAACAGCATTGGAAGTCTGATATAATACCCGATTCTCGTGTTGATCATCGGCCTAACGGTAGAGAGTCCAAACAAAAACAGTTTCGCATATATCCAGGTTTTCAGCAAGCCCCTACCCGGATTTATATCGTTTGTCATAGATACAATTCATTTGAGACAAGATTTCGTATCAATGATCACCTATACTTAGAATTTGGAATGAGAGATAAGCAAGGGACAACAAAACTTAATTTTGACAAGCACGATAGCTATTAGAACCCATATACTATCTCCGATATCCATTTTCGGTTTCTTCTGGTACGACAAATAATATCAGCCCCTCCCTTTTCAGAATTCGCACCCACTTGTCTTTTTCAATTGACGATTCGCCGGGCATTATTTCAGCTTTCCAGAGTTCGCTCTGAACCTGGATATATCCGGTTGGTGCCAATCTTTCCCGGGTGCGCCCTCTTTCCCCGATCATTGATGATGATACTTCAGACCCGTTAGAGTCATAGGCCCGCCAGGTAAACGGAAACAGGATAACTTCTTTGGCAATCCACAAAAAAATAAGGGTTACCCAAAGCCAGAATGGAAGCGACACCCAATTCTGGACAACTATCAATACCAGAACCAAGACCACCGTTCCCGGAGTAGCGAGCAATCCGTATCTGATATATACGCGCGAAGGTATTTCTTTCAGTCTAGGCCGCATCAGGCGGTCACCCGTATAAATGTCTCTTCCATGTCTTTACGAAATCCTTTAATTTCATTTAAGGCTGAAGTTAAGAACTTTTGCTGATGTGAGCGCCTGTTATTTAAGTTAGCGGTTTGCACGGAACACAAGTACCAGGAGCAAATCCAAGGACGTGATATTCGGCCTAAAGTGCAGCCTCGGGGACTCAAATAGCGGCAAATCGCTTCTAGTGTCTCGATGGGTTGACCGGGGGGGATGTCCAGAGCGTTGAGATGCAAAAAAACCAAATCGCGATAATCAAACCATGTACTGGCATGTAAACAGCATGGATCGGGACATCGCGGACAGGTTTCGATACAAAGGTCATCCAGTATGTAAAAGATCGACTCCAGCCGGACCCGTACCACGGAAGCTAAGGTCACGGCCGACCTCAGCTTGCCGGCATGTCGTTGGAAAAGGCTATCAATGCTGCGGTTGGCTTCCTTCCAGATCGGTTGTGTTGCCCACGGCGGAGCAAATTGTAATGAAATATTCGACCTCATTAAGGGTTCGCACAAAAAATAAGTTCGCAAATTTTCAGTGTTGAGGCGCCCGCCTAGCAAGACGCAAAAGTGTAGGAATATCAGGCATATTCCAGAATTTCGCAACGCTGCCAGGCGTGACGGTTCGGCGCTCAAAACTTCAATTTTAGATCTTCAATTCCGGCTTGTCCGGTTTAGGTGTTTGGTTGTAAATAATCGCTTACCTGCATAAACGTATCTGGTGTGGCGACCAGCAGGGGATCGTCGATTTTTTGCCCGTCCAGATATTCGTTTAGATAAAAATCGCACCCATCAAATTTACAGATTTTGCCGCCGGCCGCCTCGATGATCACCCGGGCGGCCGCCATTCCCTGGAAGGATTCATTGGCGATTACGGCCGCGTCGGCCCGGCCGCTGGCGATATAGCAAATATGAGCGGAAGCACATCCCAGATTGCGGATTTTGCCTGGGAAGGTCGATCGATAATGCTGGTGAAAACGCGAAAAGGTAAACAACAAGCTTTCATCGTTGATGCTTTGCCCATGGTCTATTTTGATCTTCTTTTTACCCCAATAGGCATCCTGCCCGGCCCGGGCCTGAAATAGATCGCCGGTGGAAGGCATATAAAAAACACCAAAAATGGGCCAGAAATTATCAAGCAGCGCCAGTGACATACCCCAAATCGGAATGCCGGCCTGAAAATTAGCCACCCCCTCTACCGGATCGAAGATCCACAGGTATCGTTTTCCTTCATGGGAATAGTCTTCATTGACCTGGTCAAACTTGAACACCTGGTGCTCCGGATATCGCTCCGCTAGCTTTTCCTGAAAGAGATCGGTCAATCGCAAATCCGCCTCAATCACCATTCCCTGGTCGAATTTAACCTGGGGTTTACCTTTACCATAAAAAGCCAGCGCTTTTTTACCTGCTTCTTTAACGAATTCAGTTGCAAACCTGCTCAATTCCTCGACCCCGTGGCCTTTTTTGCCCATAGTTCCTCCTTATCTATGTTGTTGATGTTTAGAAAATTTCGTGATCTTGGCGATTAAAATATTCTCAATAAATCCAAAAATGGGCATCAATAGCTTATTCTAATCATCTACCATTTTAATTACAATCATCGTCACATCATCTTCCGGTGTCCGGTCTCCTAAAAACCGGTTAAGTGTAATCAGGCAGGTAGACAATATTTCATTGGCGCTGGCGGCATGATTCTGCCGGATTATGTGGTAAACCGTGTCTTTACCAAACATTTCACCCTTGGGGTTGCGTGCTTCCCAGATACCGTCAGTGCCCAGCAATATGATTTGCCCTCTAGCGAGATCTTCTCTGGTGTATTCCTCATAGACATGGCCTGCATCGATGCCCATTGCCATTCCAGGGCCTCGCAGTTCCTCAATGGCAGCGGTGCGGAAATCGTAAAAAACCGCCGGATCATGTCCGGCACGAACCCAACTCAATTTCCCATACCTCCGGTCAATGCTTAGAAAAAATGCCGTCATGAATCCACCGGAATCTGCCACATCGGGCGCCAGCAAACGGTTCACATCAGAAACCACAGCAGAGATCTTACCGGGCAGGGCGGAGCGCTGGCGAAAGAACGCTCGGGCAGTTGTCATAATCAAAGCCGCCGAAATGCCATGGCCGGAAACATCCCCGATGACAACACTGATCCGACCGGCTTCCTTCTCACCAGAAATAAAAAAATCATAATAATCACCACCGGTTTCATCGCAGTAGAGACTGGTGGCGGCTATATCCAGACCTTTGATTTTCGGAATGGACCGCGGCAGGAGAGCCTGTTGAACTTCTTTAGCCAGATAAAGGGACTGACGCATTTGATCACGCTCAATCAGGCCCATTGTCATTTCATTCATGCCATCGCCGAGGTCTCCCAATTCGTCATTGGATACAACTCTGACTTTTTGGTTGAAATCTCCGTCACGCACGTTGCGGACAACGCGCATCATTTCCTTAACCGGGAGTAGGATGGATCTTCCGGCTAAGAAATTAAATATCAACGAAATCGCAACAAAAAGAATATACACGGCAACTGCAAAGGCAAACACCATTTTGCCAAACTGACCGGCAGATATCGCGTATTCCTGAATTTCCCAGGCCGCAAATCCAATAGTACCCACAAGCAGGACCAGGGGCGCATTGGTACCAGCCCCAAATAACACGCGAATTCTTCTTAAAATAGAAATTTTTATCGTGCCCGGTACGTCAGCCAATTGTCCGCCGGGGAAAAAAACCGATATCAAATTATTCCGGCAATATGCATCGACCAAAAAAAATGAAACAAATGACGAAATGAGTCCGATCATAATGAATCTGAAAAAGCCATAAAAAAAGCAGGGGATTGTCATATCGATCAAAAAATACATCAGCGGCATGAACAAGCAGGTCAGCGCGACCCACAGGATCAAATTGGTCAATGCAAGAATGGAAGGCAAATTCACCAGTCTTCGCTTTGCTGTTTCCAGCAGCTCCGCAGGAAGCTTATTTCCGGCCTGGAGTTGCCGAAAACCGATTGAAATCGGACGTTGTATGAAGTACTGCAATCCGATAACCATCCAGACGACAACAAAAAGCGTAATGGGGATAATGATCCACCCGCCGATCAAGCCGCCCTGCCAGATAAACGCCTTCCAATTTTCATAAACTGCAAGAGGCGTAAACATATTCAGCATGACGATAATAAAATTACCGGCAAAGTTCGCCAAAAAATTGCGAACATAAAGACCGGCTAGATGGGCAGGTTCGGATGGTATCGTTTCCATTATTATTTTAAATCTCAATACAGATCAAAAGAATAGCAAATCAAATAAGGACCATAACCGCCAATATCTAAGTGATCAAGAAAAATCCAACCCTTCTGAGGATCTTGTCTTGACAATCCGGGATTGATACTTTAATATCCAAACAAATTTTCTATTTATTTACAGTAGGTTAGTCGATTAATTACAAAATTGGGCAGTAACTATGAACTGGAGATTGCCAAATGAGTGAAAAAATTCCGACCCGTGAAGAAACATTGGACCTTTTGAAGAAATACAACAAAACCGAAAGTCTGATAAAACACGCCCTGGCAGTGGAGGGGGTCATGCGCTATTTTGCCCGCCAGCGAGGGGAGGATGAAGAGATGTGGGGAACGATCGGCCTGATCCACGATCTTGATTATGAGCAATTTCCCGATCAGCATTGTCATAAAACCGAAGAAATATTGCGCGAAAACAATTGGCCGGAAGAATACATTCGGGCCGTAATCAGCCACGGATGGGGAATTTGCACGGATGTCAAGCCCGAGTCGGAAATGGAAAAGGTATTATATACCATTGATGAATTAACCGGACTGGTGGTGACAACCGCTCTGGTGCGTCCGTCTAAAAGCGTCATGGATGTTAAAACCAAATCCGTCAAAAAAAAATGGAAAGACAAACGCTTCGCAGCCGGCGTGAATCGCTCTATCATTCAAAAAGGATCGGAAATGCTGGGTATAGAGCTCCCGGATTTAATTAATGACACGATCATGGGCATGCGAGAGGTCGCTGAAGATATCGGATTAAAAGGAAACGTCTGAAAATTTGGAAGTCGGAATGCGGAAGTGGGAATAAAAAAATTAGCGCCTGAGATTCCATATGGACCTTGTGCCTTGCGCCGTTGGGCTTCAGCAACCAGTGCACAATCTATTTCTTCCTAAAGCCGGTCAGTACCCAGTATAGTATCCAGGCAATCGCTACCGGACCGGGACCGAGATACAGGTATGGGAATAGGTCTTGTTTCCAGGGCTGCATGAACGCTGCGATAAGTGCCGGCCATAACGCTGAGGCTGCAATAGCCAATCGCATCCTGCCGGTCAACACGACAGTCGGATGGGTTAGAATAGTTTGTTTCTCCTGTCCACGATTCAGTATCCTGGGTAAAAATAAGATTCCCAGAACAATGATTACCAGTACCAGAATTTCCTGTATACCTGAAAACATCCAACCTCCGTTAAAGCCCTCTGGTTACCATAAATTTAATAAGCAGACAAGCTATCTGCCATTCTTACTTTTTTTTCCCAATCTTTCCCACCCTTTTTACACAATTCACCCCAGGGTTATATACTTGCCGTAAGATGAATCGCTTGGATTTCATTTTAACACTTTGAAATTTTATGAAAAACGTTGAGGCTCATTGTATGGTATGCTTCTTGCGATCGTGTTGACAGTTTTTTTAATTTATAACTATATGCGACAATGTGCCTGATCTGATATTCGGGGAAATGGAAAAATGAAAAAATTCCAGGGAGTTACCCTCTTTGAACTAATGACTGTAATCTTTATGATTGCGCTCGTATCAACATTTGCCGTACCGGGCATCATGAGCTGGCGCAGTGCGGCAAAACTCAGGGGGGCAGCCGAAAATCTAAAAGGCAATCTGGAACTAGCCAAAATGAAGGCGATTCTGGAAAATGGGCCAGTGGCAGTCCATTTCAGCGAAGACACCTATCAGATTTTTATCGATATTGGAATGACTGGCGGAATACTGGATCCGGACGAGCGAATTATAAAAAATATTTCTCTGTCTCCGGGAATCAAATTTGATTTTGCCGCGACAACTTTTGCTGCCAGCAACGGCAATTGGCCAAAAAAAACCAGGTTTTTTGGCAGAGGCACGGCACGCAATGGAACGATTGTGTTGAAAAATGAAAATGGAACTAAAGGCAAAGCGGTGACGGTCAGTAATTTGGGGAAAATTACCCTGAAAAACTACATATTTTAGAGCGTTCGACATCATTACGTTCCGATACGGAACCTTTTTCGGAAAGCCGGTATAATAGGTTCGCCAACTCGCCATGCAACCAAAAAATGATCCCAACTCTTTAATATCTCAGGAAACAGGTCTGACCCTGGTCGAAGTCGTGATATCCATTGGTATATTTGCGATTGGATTTTTGGCGCTTGCCGGCCTGGTGGTCGGAACGACAAGAAATAACACAACCGGCAATACGTTAACCGAAGCGACGATGCTGGCCCGGGCAAAAATTGAACGTCTCAAAGTGTTGCCCCTGGACCAGTTGGATGAGGCCTGCCTGGATGAAAATGAACCGGAAATAGTCAACCGACTCTATACCCGTGAGTGCGATGTCGACTCTATTGGTTCATCCAGCACCATACAAACCATCAAAGTCATTGTAAAATGGAAAAAAGCAGGAAATTTGCGGCAGGTTGTTTTGCAGACCAACACCAGAGGCAGAGGCAAATGATTCGAAAATATCTTAATATATCCAGGTTAATAAACTTATTTTCGAATGCCCACTTCGGAAACCGGGGTTTTAGTGTTGCCGAATTTCTGGTGGCCTTCGCCCTGCTGTCGGTAATGCTGGCCGCAATGGTAAAGCTTTTTGGCCTGATCAACCAATCTTATACCACTCAGAACGTCGCCGCCAATGTCCAACAGGTTGTCCGCAACGGAATTGACATCATGACTCAAAATATACGAATGGCCGGGTTTAATCCACTGAAATTAAAAGATGTTGGCATAAAAAGTGATTTTTCGCAAAACAACATCCATTTCTCATACGACCTGGATTCGAACGGCACCGTAATGAATGACGAAGATATTAGATTTTTCCATGAGGACCAAAAACTCAAAAAACAGAAGCGCGGGGGAAATCGTATTGCATTAATAGATAATGTGACGAATCTAAAATTTTCTTACCTTGATGCAAATGATCAAACCACGGAAAATCAGGCAGACATCAAAACCGTGGTGATCTCCCTGACGGTCAGTGAACCGGCCGGCCGCCGGCGATCTTTAAGCCGGACCTATACCACCCTGGTGATCTGTCGCAACCTGGGTTTTTGAGGGTACAAATTAGTAAATCTTATCGCCGGCAGCATAATTTTCTTAAAACGGTCGGTTTTGAACCGTCGCGGGTGCCTGAATCATGCATTTTCCAGCTAAAAATCTAAAAAATGATAACGGCGCGATCATGGTCCTCTTTTCCATGATGATTCTGATGTTGTTGACCATTATCAGCTACGCGGCATCTAAAACTGCCAGCACCGAAGTCAAAATCGCCCGGAATGAGTACCTTTATCATAATAATTTTTACTGTGCCGAGGGTGCCGTCGTGGAGTCCATTGATAAAATGGAAGCCCTAAAAGCTATAGATGTTGCCGATTTTGATTGGATGATGAGCAAATCGCCGAAAGTGGACAATGATCTGGAATTGTACGAATATTGGGTGGACGATCAGAAAACAGCGGAAGATGCCGTGCCGGAAGCCGCCACAGTGTGCACCAACGCTGAATATGTGACGATTCATCAAGGTGTTCCTGCCGGAAGCTCTCTGGACATGAGCAAACCAACGACGCATGCGTTCGCAGTATACGGCCGCAGTAATAATCGAGGTTTGGTTATGATCGAGGTTGGATATATGAAAGAGTACTAGAATATTTGGACGCATTCCTTGTTGGTTTCAAATGGATAGAGTTCCCCAAAACCTTTTAGGACAATTAATGTGAAAATGTCAGCAGTCAACCTTAGTATAGCCTTTCATGAGGTTCATTTAAACGGTGGCCGGAAGCATGAAAAAGCATAATCGTCTTCATACGCCGGGTTCTAAAAACGAATCTAACACCCGATATCGTCTGAGTGTATTTTGTCTGGTGGGTGCCCTGTTGGGCGCTGTCATATATTGCGGCAAGCCGGCCAGCGCCGACCTGGATCTGGCGGATGTACCCCTGTCCGCTTTGGTCACCCCCCCGCCGGCCAACATTATGATCGTATTGGATGACTCCCAAAGCATGACCTGCGAAGTTCTGATGGCGACAGAGTCAGACGGATTTTTCCCAAGATTTAATGAAAATGGCGATCAAATCGGCGCATATTGTTACATCTATGATAATTTAGGTGGCAATGCATATTCCGATTCCGGGCGTGCAATGGATTTTGAAAGCCGCAAGTACTGGAAATCCAGGTATTTTGCGGAAAATATCCTGTACTACAACCCGAATATTAATTACGAACCGTGGACCTCATACGATGGGCAGAGCTTCAGTTCCGCTAATAAAAGTAATCCCAAATCACACCCGTTAATACCCAACGCCGGCACCCTGAAACTGGAAGATTTCTCGTTTACGGTTGCGCTGGCAATCGACGAAACATCTCAAATCTTGCTGGATGTTAAAAATGCTCATTTTTTTGTGCATCCCGCAGGGGACGATCCCTACCTGGTCATCATAGATCGCGATGCATTAAATTATTATAAAGTAGTTGGTGTCGACGGTACCGGGTTGGCGCAGATCGTAACTAGGGTAGAAGAGGCTGCCAGTTTACCACCGGGAACAATTGTCAACACAGGTATCGATCACCGTCAGAATTTTGCCAACTGGTTTACCTATCATCGGCGACGAGAATCTGTGGCTAAAGCGGCAATGGCCAAAACGATCGACAACCTGCAGGGGGTGAGGGTCGGCCTGCTCGGCATTAACGGAAAAGTACTGGTGCCGCTCAAACCCGTTGTCGCCAAAATGAACGATCAGCTGATGGATGAGAAGAGTTTGCTGCTTGATGCATTGTACAACTATGAATCGACGGGTTTCGACACACCGTTGCGGGAAGGTCTCAATGATGTCGGCCGGTACTATGAAAGTAACTCCGTTGATCTAGTGGGTTACGGCGGAACAAAAATCAGTGGTGACAGCCCGCCGTTTTTCACGGAAACCGAGAGCGGCGCCTGCCAGCAATGTTTTGCCATCGTCATGAGCGATGGATATTATAACTATTCTTCTGCACAGCCTAAATACCGGGCGATCGTGTCGGCTGCAAACCGTATCATCGGCAATGCCGACGGCCCGGACAACCTGACCGAGTTCGACCGCAAGACTTTACAGGACGATCTTTCCAATACGCTGGCGGATGTTGCCATGTACTATTACGAAAACGATCTGCAGCCGGAAAGCCGGAGTGCCGCCAATCCGGGTCTGTCGGACCGGGTCCCGGGACATGGATTAGACAGCGCCTCCCACCAGCATATGGTCACCTACGGCGTTACGTTCGGAGTTGCGTTGGAGGGCATAAACCGCACAGATTACAATATTTACCGGCTATTCAAGGATGATGACTACCGTATCCCCTGGCCCGTAGAAATCGATGCCAAGACATCTGAGACGATTACCGATCTGTGGCACGGCACGCTAAACAGCCGGGGTGACTTTCTGACAACCCAAGATCACCAGCAATTGTCCGAAGTCCTGTTGGAAGCTACCGGAACCATCACCCAAAAACTTACCGGATCAGCGGCCGCCGTTTCTTTTAATTCGACCCTGCTGCGAGTTGATAACCTGGACGCAACCTATATGTTTCAAAGCAGCTTTAGCAACGAAAATGATGCCGATGCATGGGACGGTGATGTCAAGGCCTATCGTTTCAAGCTGGAATCCGGCCAATTTGACACCGGTGGCAAACCGGTTTGGTCTGCAGCCGAACAGCTGCAGACCAAGCCCTGGGATGAACGCAAAATCGCCACGTATAACCCGGATGACCACACCGGTGAGGTGTTTATCTATGACAACTTAACGGATAAGCAAAAAGCAGCCCTGGGGTGGGATGGGGAGTCCGGCTCGGACGCAGCAGCCACCGCCCAAAAACGGGTTGCATATTTAAAAGGAAAAGAAATCAACGGCTTCAGATCGCGCAGCAACAAATTGGGCGACATCGTCCACTCCGAACCCGTCCACGAAAATGACGTTATTTACATCGGCGCCAATGATGGCATGCTGCATGCCTTTAACAATGGCGTATCTGAATCACAATCCTTAACGAATCTCGAAGCGGGAGAAGAGCTTTTTGCCTATATCCCCAACCTCATATTTGAAAACCTGGAAGAGCTGACCCAACCGGACTATCAGCACCTATTTTTTGTGGACCTGACGCCCACTATCGCCAAAGGAATGGGGCTGCTGGAAGGCAAATCCCCGTCGGATGCAGATGGTTCGCAAACCATTCTGGTCGGTGGTCTGAGAAAAGGCGGTCGAGGATATTTTGCAATTGATATCAGCGATCCGTTCGCCATGAATACAGCCGGCAAAGTCGCACAAAAAGTATTATGGGAGTTCTCAGATTCCGACATTGGATACTCATTCAGCCAGCCGGTCGTGGTACGTTCCTACGCCGCCGATCATCCCTGGATTGTCATGTTCGGCAACGGATATGGAAGCACCAGCGGGAAAGCCGCATTTTATATCATCGACCCGGCTAGAAAGCCGGGGGATATTGGATTTATCGTAAAACAATTTAACCTTGCCGGCAGTGTGGCGGATCCAAACGGACTATCGAGTCCGACAGCGGTTGATGTTAATTTTGATAATGTTGTCGACTACGTCTACGCGGGTGATCTCCAGGGTAATCTGTGGAAGTTTGACCTGACCGCTGATAATTCAAGCGCATGGGCGGTCGCCTATAACAACGGATCTGCGGTCGCGCCCCTTTTCCAGGCCAAAGGGCCCAAATCGCAGGACTTCCCCACGGGTTCACCCCAGCCGATCACAACCAAGCCGGAAGTAACCTTTCACCCATCCGCGCCAGGTTATTTGGTGATGTTCGGCACCGGCAAATTCTCAGGCTCCAGCGATTTTTCAGATAACAGTGTCCAGACTGTCTATGGAATCTTGGATTACGGCGACGACACGGATGACTCGGAGTACCTGGGATCTGCTACCAGAGATGGCAACGGTGCTATTTCAGGACTGACCAATCTCTCTAAAAAAACGACCCTTTTAAGGCAGGAAACCACGGATTTTAAATACACCCTGCCAAACTTCGAGGCCGTGGATGTCAGAATTCTTTCCCGGAACCAGGCGATCTGGAAAACGGAAATTGACGCTGATCCCGGCGAGAACCCGAACCCCTCCGCCACCGAAGACAACCATGTCGGATGGTATTTTGATCTGGCGGCCCGGGAACGGGTCGTTACGGATGTCGTGCTGCGTGAGAACAAACTCAATATCATCGGGTTCCGGCCGGATCCCCACCAATGTCAGTCCGGCGCCGGCAACTCGTGGTTTATGAAAATCGATGCGTTTAACGGCGGCAATCTCAGCACAGTCCAATTGGATACTACGGGCGGCGGCAGCCTGAATGATAACGATCTCGTCCGGTTCAATCCGGCCGATGATCTTGTTCCGCCGGCCGGCATCGGGTTCCGCGGCAAACTCGAAAGAGCTTCAATTCTAAGGATTGATAACAGTATCCGACTGCCCGTATCAGCTGAAGACAATGACGGAATCGATGTACCCGCCGAAAACAGTTCGACCTGCGCCGAGCAAATATACTTAAGCAGTTCAACCGGAGAAGTTCAAACAATATGTCAAAAATCAATCAACCTGGGAATGGTATATTGGCAGGAGGTTCAGCGAAAATAAAAATCATTGATTAATAACACGATGCTGCCAAACGAGCGAAAATGGCAGTCATGCAAAAGTTCTGTCCTCCACTACTCATAAATCATTGTAATTTCTGAATTTCTAATCTACAGTATCATTTCGGGCCTTCATTTTTATTACAGCGCCTGCGAGAAAAATTATTATCAAATATGATCCTATCCTATCATCCATTGTTTGAAGCCGACCAGAACATTCTGTGCGCCGGGCGTCGACCCGATGACCGGGATCTGGTTGCTATTCAAGCTGCCAAAGCAGTCATTCTTGGCCAGGGATGCTACCAATTCCTGTACGAAATGGCCCGCGGCCACTGCCCGAATGTATTTCCGAACTATGACATGCGGTTCAAATATCCGGGTAAGCTTGGTCAGACAAAACTTTTCAGAATGCTCAACATTCGCCACCCCTCAACCGAAATCTATTCGAGTATTGCAGCGTTTCATAAGAATTACGGGCATCATCCCGATCAGTTGCAACACCGTTATCCGCTAGTTTTCAAATATGATTGGGGCGGTGAGGGCGAAACGGTATACTGCATAGACTCCCCTGAAGATCTGCAAACGGTGTTAAAGCAAACCGCTGTATTCGAAAAATCCGGACAAAGTGGATTTTTATTGCAGGATTTTGTTCCTTGCGATGGCCGGACCTTACGGGTAGTGATCATCGGACAGCATATTGTATCCTACTGGCGTATCCAGCAAACCAGAGGTGCATTTCATACCAGCCTGAGTAAAGGAGCGGAGCTTGATTCAGATGCTGAACCCGGACTGCAGCAAAAAGCAGTTGCTGTTGTAAAGGAATTGTGTCAAAAAACGGGAATTAACCTAGCCGGCTTCGATGTTATATTTTCAGCGGAAAGTGACGACCCCGCACCCATGCTGCTCGAAATCAACTATTTTTTTGGCAGACGGGGTCTGGGTGGCTCGGAGGCGTACTATAAAATCTTGCAAACAGAAATCCAGGCCTGGCTGGCCGAGATTAGTTAATTATGAAGCGCCAAAAAACCATAACACCGTTTGCCTATGATTTGGGCCAGGATGATCTTAAACGGGAGCGCACCAAAGCAAGGGAGTTGCGGGATTCCCAGTGGTGGAAAAGACGACTGGCGAAAGGAACCTGTCACTACTGCGGACGATCGACTTTGCCAAAAGAGCTGACCATGGATCACATTGTACCGGTATCCCGCGGCGGAAAAAGCATCAAAAGCAACGTGGTGCCATGCTGCAAAGAGTGCAACACTGCCAAAAAACAACTGCTGACCATGGAATGGGAGCAATACCTCAAAAAATTCGACCCGACCTACTCCTGAGATAGCTAATCAAAATTAGACAACCGGATCTATAGCACAAGCTTCCTTTTAGTATCATTCCAGAAAAATTTGAAACCTCTCGAATTATATGAGATAATTCAACAATAAACCGTTCAGGGTTCAAAGGTTCAGGGTTATGGACTGAACCAGAACCTTGAACCTCTGAGCCCTGAACCTCTGAACCTTTTTAATATGAAGATCACCTGTCCAAACTGCCAAAAAATTTATGCCATTGATGAAGCGAAAGTACCGTCAGGTGTCAAGACTGCCAAGTGCAAAGCCTGCGGCCGGCCAATTCCGCTACAACAAGCTCCTGCCGAAACTGCAGCCAAATCCATCCATTCCGTTAAAGTCGTCTGCCAGTATTGTGGTCAAAGCCATAGTTTGCGGCAGGATAAAATTCCGCCGGCCGCAAAAGTTATAAAATGTAAGACCTGCGCCCGCCCGTTGCCGTTGAGCCGCGCAAGCAACATCTCACCTGTTCGCGCATTAAAAAAAGAATCGTCTGCCATCGCTCCTGAAAAACCGGCAACAAAACCGATTGAATCGCCCGGAAGCGAGAATGATCTGGTTCGTTTCAGGTGTGCCGGCTGCGGCAAAAAATATAAAATCAACCACAAAAAAATTCCGCCCAGCGTCCTAGCGATCAAATGTAGGGACTGCGGGCACAAAACTCGATTGCCCCAAAAAGAAGCCATTGAAACAGCTAATGACCTCATCCAGCCCAATGAGCATCATGATAAAGCACCCCCTTCAAAATCAAACCAAGTGTCGGCAGAGACATCGCTGCCGGTTTCCCCTCCTCGTAAAAAAAAGTGGCTCTTTGCGGCTGCCGCCTGTGTTTTGCTGGCAGGTATTTTGGGCGTACTGGCCCATTTAAATATTGTTCGGTTGGACGGGTTAAGGCAATACATCCCGGGGAAAGCCGAAAAAACAGCTCAATCATCTCCGCTTTTAAATAAGGACCCGTTTCTGGTATTGAATCTGAATGTCCCCTTGACCCTTAAGGCTATAGAAAATCGCCTGGAATCGGATAAAAAAACGGTCCGCTTACAGGTATTGATGTCGATGTTGCAGTCAATGGCGCTCAGTAAACTTGAACTTTACCTGTACACCGCACCAAATAGCCGGATGCTGCCCGTAATCGTGGCGTATGGCAGCAACCGGCAGCAAATCGAAAAAGTCTTTAACAGCCAGAAGTCGTTCCAAGAATATTTCACCCGCGAGTCTAGCGGTACCTATCGCCTGAAGAAAGAAGCCATCAGCGATGCCGAAAAGTACCAATTCCCCCGCGAACCCTATCAAGTAACATTGATGGATTCCGGTGCCGTGCTGGCGCCGGTGTCTTTTTCCGCTGCAATAAAAGAAAGCCCCCGGTTGTTAGCAAACTCCAGGGTCGCGAAGTTCGCCAAGACAGTTGGTAAACGGCAAGATCTGGCAGCCATCGCCATCAAAGTTCCTGAAAATATGATCCAGGGCTGGGAGAAGAAAATCCAGAGTCATCCCGCTGTCCAGATCAATCCCCAGACTGCGATGATCGCGAGCATGGGCTCCTCCATCATTTCTCAACTCGTCGACTCCCTAAAACCCGTCGATGTCCTGGCGCTGGCATTTCGTTTTTCCGGTCAGAACGAACGCGCTCTGAGCTATGCTCAGCAATTTCGGCCCGGGGTGGATGGAGAAAAAATATACCGACGGCTCGCTGCCGCAAATTCGGCAGATTCTGAAATCAGCGGCATCATCAAGAATCTCATCTTATTGTTTCAGGATCAACACTATCAACATACTCTTGATTTTAAGAATAATCGCCTGGCGCTTGAATTCAGCTGGTCAAAAAATGACGACGACGCATTTATAACCGCCCTGACGGAAGCCACCGTCGGCCAGCTTTTTGCCGGCAGCATGAATCTGCCCCCCACACCGGGTAAAGTGCAAACCCGCTATGCAACCGAACCTAATTTCGTCGCCTCCGTTGACCCCGACCGACTGAAAAAAACAATTCCTCAATTGATCAAAGACAGTCTCTTCCCGGGTCATTACTGGAATCGGGAGGACACCCCCCGGATGACGCTGAATCTGGACCCCATTGATTTGCACAATGCTAAGCTGGCAGAAATGACTTATGAGGTGAAATCCATCAAATCCCCCGACGGAAGGGATATTATGCGGGTAGAGGAAAACAAATTCAAACCCCGGATTCAGCCCGGCAGTTTATACCCCGGCAATATTTCCCTTAACATCAAGGCGGGAACCCCGCCGGACGATCTGGCAAAAGCATCGATCTTTTTTGATCTGACCGTGCCGGTTGCCCTTGAAGTCTTAGAATTTGCTGCTGAGGATCAGCCGGGCAGCGTCAAAGAAGCCGCCGGAATCCGTGTCACACTGGTTCGGCTCGAAAAAGATGTGGCCCAGGTCAGCGGCAGTGGCGGCAAATCCATGCGGCTGATTGCCTACGATCATACCGGCAGGGCTCTGGCATCCAGAGAATCCATGGGCACGCCGTCATCTATATCAACTCGCTTTGAGGGGATTATCAGCTCCCTCAAAGTCGTGGTCACCCGCAATATTTTCGAATCCTCCTTTGATATAGAAGTAGATTTAAACCAGGGTAAAGAACTGGTCCTATCGCGCGAACCTGAAATTCCGGTCCGAAAGCGCCATAATCTAAATCCCATACCAGCCTATGCTAATTTTACTGGGGATGATTTAAAGAACCTGACAGTGGTGTGGAACGAGGGACAGGAAAGATCCTGGAACGACAGTCTCTCTATCAAATTGCCCCGGGGCCCTTTCAGCGGACATGCCGTCTGGGAGGTTCATTTCTTCGGCCCCGATAAACCGCGGTTATTGAACGGCAATGCCGCCCAAAGCACCAGAGATTTTAGTTTTACACTAGAAAAAGACAAACTTAAAC
>Ga0056115_1000299_pt1 | contig 23381 bp, 16 predicted proteins | sample WorMetOlspDAHAB1_FD_77007 | JGI IMG/M metagenome (GOLD analysis project Ga0056115, IMG submission 77007) | Marine gutless worms symbiont microbial communities from Max Planck institute for Marine Microbiology, Germany - Olavius sp. DAHAB.1 ...
ATTTTTAATGCTAAAACAAGGTGTTAGCAAGCTTTCCGAATAATGGCTTAAAAATGAAATTAGGCGGACTTTCAAGGCGTTACGAAATTTTACCTTTTTTTCGTATATAGTTCCGAAAAAGATTGGAAAATTTAATATAATCAAGTATTTTCTTATTTTCAGAAATACGGCATCAATGGTTTCCCGGCAAATTTTACGGCAGCATCCTTGGATGAATTTCCTGAACCGTTCAATCGAAATCGAAAAAAGCGGAGGAAACGGCAGATGAGCGAAAAACAGAAAACCATCGTTCTAACGGGCGCCAGTCGCGGCATCGGTCATGCGACCGCCATTCGGTTCTATAACGAGGGCTGGCGAGTCATCACCTGTGCGCGTCAAGCCTTCCCCAAGGGTCACCCGGGGGCTGCCCCCCCTGAAAACCACATTCAGATCGATCTGGCCAACCGAAAGGGTCTGCTGGCCGGAATAGAAAAAATTCGCAAGTGCCTGGGGGGAAGCCCTCTCAACGCCCTGGTAAATAATGCAGCGATTTCACCCAAATCAAAATCCGGCAAGCGTTTGGGCTCCATCGAAACAGATCTTGACATCTGGGATACTGTATTTCAGATCAATTTTTTTGCACCTCTTATGCTGGCGCGCGGGCTGATGAAAGAGTTGGAGGATGGGCAGGCAAGCATCGTGAATATCACTTCTATCGCCGGCAGCTGCGTTCATCCCTTTGCCGGGTCTGCTTATGCTACCTCAAAAGCCGCCCTTGCAGCCTTGACACGGGAAATGGCTGCCGATTTCGGGCCATATGGTATTCGGGTCAACGCGATCGCTCCCGGCGAGATCGATACGGCGATTCTATCGCCCGGCACGGAAGAACTGGTCAAACTGATTCCGTTAAGACGTTTGGGAAAGCCGGAAGAGGTGGCCGACATGATATATTTTCTTTGTTCGGATCAATCGAAGTATGTCTCCGGGGCCGAGATCCATGTCAACGGCGGCCAGCATGTTTAACCAATTTCCTTTTCTTGCGCGGAGATGCATTTCTCGAGTATTTTTACCGCAGCGTAAATCTCTTCCTTCTGAATGGTCAGCGGAGGCGCGAACTCAAAGGCCTGGCGCACCGGGGCCATTTTGATAAGAAGCCCTTTTTGCTTGGCCCGGGCAACCATATCGACCAAATGCTCCGCCGGCAGCGGTGCGCGAGTTTTCTTGTCAATCGTAAAATCTATCGCGGTCCACATCCCGACCCCTCTGACCTCACCGACAATCGCATGATGCTCTAATTCTTTGAGGCATTCCAGAAAATATTCACCAAGGGTCTCTGAAGCTTCCACCAGTGATTTTCGCTGCAAAATTTCAATGGTCTTTAACCCGGCCGCGCAGGGAACCGGATGATTGCCGTAGGTGTGTAAATGGTTGAACACTTCAATGGGCTCCATGACGGAATCGGTGCACCCGACAGCGCCCAGTGGTACATAACCGCTGGTAATCCCCTTGGCCATGGTGATGATATCGGGTTGAACATCAAAGTGTTCGGTCGCAAACATCTTGCCGGTGCGTCCAAAGCCACAGATCACCTCATCGATGATTAACAGTATCCCGAACTTATCACAAATCTGCCGAATAATGGGCCAGTATTCTTGCGGGGGAGCGAGCGCGCCAAAACCCTGCTGAATGGGCTCTCCGATAAAGGCTGAAAACTGCTCCGGGCCTTCAAACTCGATGATATGTTCGACATTGCGCGCACATACAACATCGCAGGCCGGGTAGGTTAAATTGTAGGGGCAGCGATAGCAGTACGGAGAGTCGGCAAAGACACTGCCGGGCGCCAGGGGTTCCATCATGTGCCGCATAGGTACCACGGATCCTAATGCTCGGACGCCGACACCATTGACGCCGTGGTAAGCGCCTTTGCGGGAAATAACTTTATAGCGTCCTTTATCCCCTTTATAATAGTGAAAATGCTTGGCAAGCTTCATAGCGGTTTCCACCGCCTCCGATCCGTCACACTCAAAGGTGAAGCGATTGATCTCACCGGGTGCAATTTGAGAAAGAACTTGGGCGAGTTGACGGGCCGGCTTATTTGCAAACATCATGGGTGTAAAATAGGCCAGTTCCATTATTTGATCATAGATGGCTTGGGCCAGTTCCTGATTGCCATATCCCAGATGTACCGGACGCGTCACCCCGGCAACCAGATCGATGTATTTGTTGCCCTGTGTATCGAAGACATGGACGCCGTCACCCCGGGCAATTTCGGTAATGCCTTTTTCAATTTCAGAATTTGGTGTGAGGTGCATAATTAAGTGGGATGATGGATCCATGTTGCCTCCTTTTTGGGTTAAAAGGGATCCAGAGCCCGACAGTCATCCGACAACCAGCCCAGCTGAATATTCTGGCCTTTATCTACCAGCCGGTAACCCTGTGCATTGGGGATTTTCACGATAAACTCTTCATTGCCGCAGACATTAACCCGCGTGCGGACATGATCACCCAGATAAATCAGTTCTTCTACTTTGCCCTCAAAAATATTGTCAACACTTCCTTCGGCGGGATTGACCATAACTCTTTCCGGTCGCAGTGAGACGGACGTTCTGTCGCCAAGGTTGTCGACATTGACTTTCAGCGCCTTTAGATATCCGCCCCCATCGACTTCTACAACACATTTGTCGCCGTGGATCTCCGTCACTTTGCCCGCTATCCGGTTGTTTTCCCCAATAAATTGGGCCACAAATGCATTCTCGGGTTTCTCATAGAGAATATTCGGCGTCGAAAGCTGCCGAATGACACCGTCATCAAACACGGCAATGCGGTCGGACATGGTCATTGCCTCACTCTGATCGTGGGTCACATAAACCACGGTAACATCGATACTATCATGGATGTGTTTGATTTCGTATTGCATCTGCTCTCTGAGGTTTTTATCGAGTGCACCGAGCGGTTCATCCATAAGAACCAGTTTCGGTTCGAAAACAAGGGCCCGTGCCAGGGCTACCCGCTGCTGCTGGCCACCGGAGAGCTGAGCCGGCATTCGGCCATCAAAGCCCCGCAACTCGACCATCTCCAGTGCTCTGGCGACTTTGCGGCCGATTTCATTTTTAGCGAGTTTTCTGACTTTAAGGGGAAACGTCAGGTTTTCTTTGACCGTCATATGGGGAAACAGGGAATAGTCCTGAAAAACCATGCCGATGTTGCGTTTATATGGGGGAATGTCGCTGATGGATTGATCGTTGAAAAATATTTTACCGTTGGTGGGTGTTTCGAAACCGGCCAGCATCATTAAGGTCGTGGTCTTTCCCGAACCGGATGGCCCCAGCATGGTCAGAAATTCACCCTGGACGATATCGAGGTTAAGGTCCTTGATGACAAGGGTCTTCCCATCAAAGCTCTTATCAATATGGTCAAAACGAACCAGCGACTTGGCATTTTGGATTTCAGACAAAGACATTTAGGCCCTTATCGGGTTTTTTCTGACAACATGTTGTAAGTAATGGAAACGAACCCGGAAAACATATTGAAAAAACAGCACCCTGTCAACGCATTTACTGCATTTTTAGTCCATTTCACTTGGCTTGACACCTTATTATATTTTTCATATAGTTCCTCACTTGGTTAGGGGGCTCTTTAATCGTCGGTGTGTTACACTGATCCAATAAGCAACGAGTGTCTAACTTCACACCCAATTTGAAAGGAGGGACGTATGAAACTGTATAGGAATTCTTTTTTTAAAATCACAATGTTCCTGATTGTCGCCACCCTTATCAGCGGGATTGGCACACCTAAGATCAGCGACGCTCGAGATTTAACGGTAGTCAGCTGGGGCGGCGCTTATCAGGAAGCCCAGCGCAAAGCTTACTTCGATCCTTTCATGAAAATGACCGGCAAGAAGGTGCTCGACGAATCCTACAACGGTGAAATGGCAAAGATCAGAGCGATGGTTGAATCAAATAATGTTACCTGGGATGTTGTGCAGGTGGAATCGCCGGAGCTCATTAACGCTTGCGAACAAGGCCTTTTGGAAATCATAGATTGGAGCAGGGTTGGCGGCAAAGAGAGCTTTATCCCGACAGCCATCATGGGCGAATGCGGTGTGGGGACCATTGTGTGGGCCCACGTAATCGCGTATGATGCCGACAAAATCAAAGGCGAGGGGCCCAAAAATTGGGCTGATTTCTGGAACTTCAAAAAATGGCCGGGCAAGCGCGCGCTGCGCAAAAACGCCAAGCCCTCCCTGGAAATAGCCTTGCTCGCCGACGGTGTCCCGGCTGCCGATGTATACAAGGTACTCTCCAGCGAAGCAGGTATTCAACGGGCCTTTAAAAAACTCGATGAACTTAAACCGCATTTGCAGTGGTGGGAAGCGGGCGCGCAACCACCTCAATGGCTGGCCTCTGGTGACGTTATCATGACGTCGGCATACAACGGACGCATTAGCGCGGCGATCAAGGAGGGGCGCAATTTTAAAATCGTCTGGACGGGCCAGAACTACGCGGTTGATTCCTGGGTGATCGTCAAAGGCAGCCCCAACCTTGATCTGGCCTACGAGTTTATAAAATTCTCCAGTCAACCTGAAAACCAGGCCGTTTCAGCAGCTGCGGTCCCCTATGGACGGACCCATGTAAAAGCAGTCGCCGCGGTGGATCCAAAAATCGCGCCGCATCTGCCGACCTATCCGGCTAATTTAGTCGGGTCGGTTGCGACCGATGCCGACTGGTGGGTGGATCATATTGAAGAATTGAGCGAGCGTTTTAACGTTTGGGCGGCCCAATAAGCTCTCGCAATCCAGCGGAGGGGAGAAATCCCCCTTAGTTTCATAAACAACAAGGCAAAGGGTAGGTAATGATCTTTAATTATAACAGATATCGTAGCTACTCCTATAGTCCATCGACTTCTCCATCGGAATACTCGAAGGATGTGGGCGATTTTGCCTTGTTGTTTACCCTGCGGGAAAGCCGGAGGACTTCAGATTCTGCGTTGTCAAGGGATCACAGTAAGCAACTACGGTTTCACCCTTGACGCCTTGACTCTGAAGCCCTCCGACTTTTGCAACGTTGGGGAATATTCTTCCCTCCTTTATTCCAATATTGAAATCCCGGTCCTCAGGGCTGGTTCACGCTTATTGGCTCTGCCGACAATAAAGCTTCGGAGTGATGGAGTATTGGAGTGTTGAATGAACATTGGGCTGAGGAGCATGGGCTGTGTTTTAGTGCCGATCGCAATATGGTCATTTGCCCGGTTGAAGAAATTGGGCAATAGCAAAATCAGGGTGGTGCGAACAAATCATTCTGATGACCATTAGATGCCCGGTAATGCTTTTGCAATACTCCACTACTCCATTAATTACTCCATACTCCAGTGCTCCTATGGCTCAGACGATTAAAATCCCTCAAAAATTAACTACGGCGAATGGCATGCCGCTGAAGGAAAGTTTACGGCGTGCCGAACGTCGACGCAAGCTCAAGGCGGCGGGCTTGGTGATACCACTTTTCCTTTTTTTGCTGACAACCTTTATCACCCCCATCCTGCTGTTGCTCTACCGGGCTGTCGAAAATCCCGAGATCATTGCGGTAATGCCGCGCACCGCAGAGGCCATCGGTTACTGGGATGGTTCAGGAATACCCGACGAGGCGGTTTTTGCCGCACTGGCCGCTGACCTGCGTCAGGCACGTAAAGACAGAACCGTGGGCAAGGCCGGCAAACGCCTGAACTATGATATCACCGGTTTCAGATCCCTTGTGAATAAGACCGCCCGCAAGATTTCCAGGATCAAATCGCAACCGGCTTCCTATCGGGACACCATTGTTGCCATTGATAAGCGCTGGGCAGACCTGCGTTACTGGTCCGCCGTGAAACAGGCGGCTAAACCCTACACCGATTTTTATCTGTTGGCCGCAGTCGATCTCAGCCGCGACCGCAACGGGAACATCGTGCGCGTTCCGGAGGCACGGGCGCTGTACACCAAAGTATTTATCCGCACATTTTGGATGAGTCTGATGGTCACGTTCTGGTGTCTGTTGCTGGGATATCCAGTGGCCTGGATGCTGGCCAGCCTGCCGCTGCGCTACAGCAATTTGTTAATGATCCTGGTGCTGCTACCGTTTTGGACGTCGCTGCTGGTTCGCACCGCATCCTGGATCATCGTTCTGCAGAAAGAGGGCATCGTTAACCATATCCTGATGTGGACCCACCTAACATCGGAGCCCTTTCAACTGGTGTACAACCGCTTCGGCGTCTATGTCGCCATGGTCCATATCTTGCTGCCGTTTATGATTCTGCCGCTTTACAGTGTGATGAAAAACATACCGCCGTCGTACATGCGGGCAGCTTCCAGTCTGGGCGCCAATCCGATCGTCGCCTTTTTCAAAGTCTATTTGCCCCAATCGAAGCCCGGCATCAGCGCCGGCTGCCTGCTTGTATTTATTCTGGCCATCGGCTATTACATCACCCCGGCTCTGGTGGGCGGTCCCAAGGATCAGATGCTCAGTTACTTTATTGCGTTTTTCACCAATAACACCATCAACTGGGGGATGGCTGCCGGGCTGGCGGTGTTGCTGCTGTCGGCAACGGTGGTGCTCTATATCGTATTTAATCGATTCATCGGGATCGAGCGGTTACGGATGGGATGAGATTATGGCTTTGCAACCCTACAATTCGCCATTGGAAAGAATATGGTATTATGCCATACGCGTTTTCTGTGTGTTGGTTCTGGTATGCCTGGTGCTGCCCATATTTGCCATCATACCGATATCATTTACCTCGGATACGATGCTGAGTTATCCAATGCCCGGCTTCAGCTTACGCTGGTTCACTGAATTCTTCAATTCGGTCATGTGGACCCTGTCCATGAAAAACAGCTTCATTATTGCCTTTGCAACGACCATTTTGGCAACGGCGCTGGGCACTCTGGCAGCGCTGGGACTCACGATGGCGAATTTTCCGTTCAAAGGCATGGTCACCGGTATCATGATCATGCCCATGGTGGTGCCCATCGTGATCAGTGCGGTCGGCATTTACTTTTTTTATGCCTGGATTGGTCTTACCGGCACTTACACCGGTATGATCCTGGCCCATACGGCCCTGGCAACCCCATTCGTCGTCATTACCGTGACCGCCACCCTCCAGGGGTTTAATCGCAACCAGATACGCGCCGGTTCGAGCCTGGGGGCTTCACCGCCCACGGTTTTTTTTAAAATCACTTTACCACAGATCCTGCCGGGGGTCATCTCGGGCGCGCTGTTTGCATTTGTGACCTCATTCGATGAAGTCGTCGTAGCCCTGTTCATAGCGGGTTCCGAGCAGTACACCCTCCCGCGGCAGATGTTCGCCGGCATCCGTGAAAAATACAACCCCACCATTGCGGCCGTGGCGACGATGATGATCGTCGTTTCAGTTTTACTGCTGGTAACAGTGGAACTGCTTCGACGCCGAAGCGAGAAGTTGCGCGGGATTACGCAATAGCAGCTATAGTCTTTCAGATAAAGTTTTTGGACAGCGTTATCAGTCGCCCCCTTCAACAATGTACTATTTGTACACCTTATTCAGGGAGGCTCCTTCTAGCCTAGCCAAAAACGTTATCTGAAATCCTATACTCTACTGACATAGCGAATACTTCGAACAGCCGGTATCCAGAATCGAGTATCCAGCATCCAGCGCTTAGCTTAAATAATAATCCTGCAAACATTTATAATGAATCGGCTCGCTGTTTTTTGCTTTGAGGCCGCGCACAATGGCTTCGGCGGCCGACAGGGTGGTTATAAAGGGCACCTTGTTTATAATGGCGGTCCAACCGATGGTGTATTCATCGGCCCGTGAGCGCTGCCCCAGGGGGGTATTGATAATCAGATCGATCTGACCGTTTTTGATATCATCGACCACGTTCGGCCGGCCTTCTCGAATCTTTAACACGGTTTCGACCGCAATACCGCGGCCGGCTATATAATCGGCCGTGCCTTGGGTGGCTACCAGATCATAACCGAATTTTTTTAATCCTTCAGCGATGGGCAGGGTGCGGGCCTTATCGTTGTCATTGACGCTGATAAACACGGTGCCCGAGCGCGGAATGGTGATCCCGGCGGCTTGAAACGCCTTAAAAACCGCTTCGCCGAACTTGGGCGCAATACCCATGACTTCTCCGGTCGACCGCATTTCCGGGCGCAGGAAAATATCTGTTTTGTCAAATCGTTCAAAGGGAAAGACGGATTCTTTGACGGCTACATACGGCAATTGGTTTTCGAAGCTATGGCCGATTTGATCGATTTTTTTACCGGCCATGACTTCGACGGCCAACTTGGCTATCGGAATTCCCGTGGTTTTGCTGACAAACGGTACGGTGCGCGAGGCACGCGGGTTTACTTCAATCACGTACAGCGTGTCAAACATAATGGCAAATTGAATGTTGAGCAGGCCCTTGACTTTCAAGGCCTTGGCCAGCATGCCGGTGTATTCCTTGATGTCTTCATGCTGGTCACGGCTCAGCAAAAAAGGCGGCAGCACGGCCATACTGTCTCCCGAATGGACTCCCGCCTCTTCGATATGCTGCATGATCCCGCATATTTTAGCATCCTGTCCATCAGAAATTGCGTCTACGTCAAATTCATAGGCATCTTCCAGAAAGCGGTCCAGCAGCACCGGGTGTTCTTCGGAAGCCGACACCGCGTTTTGCATGTAATGTTTCAGCGTTTCGATGTCATAAACTATTTCCATGGCCCGACCGCCGAGAACATAGGACGGCCTGACCACCAGCGGAAAGCCGATGCGTTTGCCGACTTCCAGGGCTTCATCGATGGATGTGGCCGTACCGTACTGGGGATGGGGAATGTCGAGGGAATCCAGCAGGGCACCGAAACGATCCCGATCTTCGGCCAGGTCAATGGAATCGGGCGCAGTACCCCATATCGGCACGCCGGCCTTTTCAAGGGCCAGCGCCAGTTTCAGGGGGGTTTGGCCGCCGAACTGAATGATGACACCATCGGGTTTTTCCAGCTCGGCAACGTTTAAGACGTCTTCATAGGTCAAGGGTTCGAAATAAAGCTTGTCCGCCACATCGTAGTCCGTGCTGACGGTTTCCGGATTGCAGTTGATCATGATGGCTTCAATACCCAGTGATTTTAAAGCCAGAATGCCGTGAACACAACAGTAGTCAAATTCAATGCCCTGGCCGATCCGATTGGGGCCCCCGCCCAGGATGATTACTTTCTTTTTCTCCGAAGCGATGGACTCATTTTCCCGGTCATAGGTGGAGTAGTAATAAGGCGTAAATGATTCAAACTCGGCTGCGCAGGTATCAACGATCTTAAATGAGGGCTGCACACCGCTCGACTTCCTAAAACTTCTAATTTCCGCTTCACTGCGGCCGGTCAGCAGCGCCATGTGCTTATCGGAAAATCCCATGCGTTTTGCCTGGATAAGCTTTTCCGGGGTAATGGTATTGCGGCTTTTGTAGTCGGCGGCAATTTCGGCTTCAAATTCAGTGAGTTGAAATAAATTTTCAAGAAACCAGATATCGACTCCCGAAACCTGTGAAATTTCATCGCGCGAGATTCCGCTTTTCAACGCCTGCCAGATTTTTAAAATTCGATCCGGCGTGCCGTGTCGGAGATCATCCAGCAAGGTTTCCCGGGACATTTGGGCATAGTCATCCGTGTCGTTGGCGTGAAACCCCGACCAGCCGTTTTCAAGCGACCGCAGGGTTTTGTTTAAGGCCTCTTTAAATGTTCGTCCGATGCCCATGGCTTTGCCGATGGATTTCATCTGGGAGGTCAGGCGCCGGTCTTCATCCGGAAATTTTTCAAAATCCCAGCGTGGAATTTTAACCACCACATAATCGATGGCCGGCTCAAAAGAGGCTGGTGTCTTGCGTGTGATATCGTTGGGAATTTCATGCAGACGATAGCCAACGGCCAGTTTGGCGGCAATTTTGGCGATGGGAAACCCGGTGGCTTTCGAAGCCAGGGCGGAACTGCGCGAAACGCGCGGATTCATTTCGATTACCACCATCTCGCCGGATTGCGGATCCAGTCCGAATTGAATGTTGGCGCCGCCGGTTTCGACGCCGATTTTGGCGACGATCTTTTTGGCGGCATCGCGCATATTCTGGTATTCCACGTCGGTTAAAGTTTGAGCCGGTGCCACCGTAATACTGTCACCGGTGTGAATGCCCATAGCGTCAAAATTTTCAATGGAGCAGACAATTACAAAATTATCGGACCCGTCGCGCATGACTTCAAGCTCATATTCTTTCCAGCCCAGCACCGACTGTTCAATTAATATCTCGCTGGCCGGACTGGCGCTCAATCCCCACTGGGCCGCTTTGCTGAATTCTTCCTTATTGTAGACCACACTGCCGCCGATGCCACCCAGGGTAAAGGCCGGCCGAATGATCAGGGGAAAGCCGATATCGCGGGCGAGTTCCTGCGCTTCTTCAACGGTGCGGGCGCAACCGCCCGCAGGGACATTCAAGTCGATTTCCCGCATGGCGTTGCGGAAGAGCTCACGATCTTCAGCCAGCTTGATCGTTTCCAGTCCGGCGCCGATTAACTCCACCCCGTATTCTTCCAGGGTGCCGTTTTCCGCCAGTTCAACCGCCAGATTTAAGCTGGTCTGGCCGCCCAGGGTGGGCAGCAGCGCATCCGGGCGCTCTGCTGCAATAATGCGGGTGACTGCCTCGGCATGCAACGGCTCGATGTACGTGCGGTCGGAAAATTCGGGGTCCGTCATGATAGTCGCCGGATTGCTGTTAATCAGGATTACAATAAACCCTTCTTCTTTCAGCGCTTTGCAGGCCTGGGTGCCCGAATAATCAAATTCACAGGCCTGACCGATAACAATCGGTCCGGAACCAATTACCAAAATTCGTTTGATGTCTTTTCGTCTAGGCATTGAACTGTTTCATTTCCTTGATAAAGTTTTCAAAAAGATACCGGCTGTCGCGCGGTCCGGGGGCGGACTCGGGATGGTACTGTACGGAATAAGCCGGCAGGTTTTTGTGCCGGAAACCCTCGAGGGTTCCGTCATTTAAGTTGACATGGGTGACCTCGACATCACTTTGGGGCAGGCTCGCGGCATCGACAATAAAGCCATGGTTTTGGGAGGTGATCTCCACCGCGCCGGTGGGCAGATGCTTGACCGGGTGATTGGCACCGTGGTGGCCGAATTTTAATTTGGTTGTTTTGGCACCCAGGGCCAACCCCAGGATTTGATGACCCAGGCAGATACCGAATATGGGTTTTTTCCCCAGCAGACTCTTGACAGTGCTGACGGCATATTCTACCGGCTCCGGGTCACCGGGGCCGTTGGAGAGAAAAATACCGTCCGGGTTCCAGGCGAGGACGTCATCGGCACAGGTGTTGGCTGGAAAAACCCGCAGTTCACACCCGTGCTCGTACAAGGCCCTTAAAATGGAGAATTTAACGCCAAAATCATAGACCGCGACCTTGAAATCCAGCGGCTGGTCGTGTTTGCTTTCCTCGTCCATGGGCCATTCATAGTTTTCTTCAGTGGTGACTTCGCAGGCAATATCCCGTCCCACCAGTTGTTTGCCGGCCTTGAGCCTTTCCAAAAGAAGATCAATCGATTCTTCGGAGGTTGTTATCATCCCCATCTGAGCCCCCTGGTCACGCAAATGCCGGGTCAGCTGCCGGGTGTCAATGTCACTGATGCCGACCACATCGTAATATTTCAAATATTCATCCAGGGATTTGGTCGCCTGCCAGTGGCTGACGACGGGGCTGTATTCCCGAACGATAAAACCGGCCGCATAGATGCGCCGGGATTCGAAATCCTTCGGGTTGACCCCATAGTTGCCGATCTGGGGATAGGTCATGGTCACCAGCTGGAAATGATAGGATGGATCCGTTAAAATTTCCTGGTAACCCATCATGGCGGTATTAAACACCACTTCGCCGATGCTGGTGCCCATGGCTCCCAGGGAGAGTCCTTCAAAGATAGTTCCGTCGGATAAAATTAATCGTGCTTTCATAATCAATCCCGTTTAAACTTACTGTAATCCGGTTTACGATAGCGGCTTTCTTCGGCGCCGTCTATCGATAGTAGGGATTCCACCTTCAGCGGCAGGCCGAACAGCTGAATGAAACCATGGGCATCCTGCTGATTGTAGACATCCTCTTCGCCGAAAGAGGCAAAATCTTCACGGTACAGACTGAAGGGGCTTTTGCGGCCGGCAACAATAATGTTGCCTTTATACAGCTTCAGACGTACGCTGCCGGTGACCGTCTGCTGGGTGACTTTGACAAATGCGTCCATAGCTTTACGCAATTGCATAAACCACATGCCGTTATAAACCAGTTCGGCATATTTGACAGCGACAAAATCCTTGTAGTGCATGGTATATTTGTCGAGGCAGATACTTTCAAGCGCCTGGTGGGCACGGAAAATAACCGTTCCGGCCGGTGTTTCATAAACGCCCCGGCTTTTCATGCCGACCAGTCGATTCTCGACGATATCGACACGTCCGATGCCATGCGCACCGGCAATTTCGTTTAAGCGGGTGAACATATCCACGGCGGACAGTTTTTCGCCATTCAGGCTGACGGGATTGCCCTGCTCGAAGCTGATCTCAACATACTCGGGTGTATCCGGTGCGGCTTCAGGGCTAACCGACAGCTGAAACATCGAATCTTCAGGTTCATTCCAAGGGTCTTCCAGCATTCCGCCTTCGTGGGAAAGGTGCATAATGTTCCGGTCACGGCTGTAAATATCTTTTTCGGTTTGAGCCAGGGGGATGTTGAACTTTTTGGCATATTGAATGGCGTCTTCCCGGCTGCGGATTTCCCACTCGCGCCACGGCGCAATGACTTTGAGCTTCGGGTTGAGCGCCATGACGGTGAGCTCGAAACGGACCTGGTCGTTGCCTTTGCCGGTGCAGCCATGGGCGATGGCATCCGCCCCTTCATCTTCAGCTATTTCCACCATTTTTTTCGCCATCAGGGGCCGGGCGATGGATGTACCCAAAAGGTAATCGCGTTCATAAACCGCGCCGGCCTGCATCGTCGGGAATACATAGTCATTCAAGAATTCTTCCCGCAGATCCGCGATGATTAATTTGCTGGCTCCCGAAGCAATCGCCTTGTCCTCCAAACCATCAAGTTCTTCCTCCTGACCCACGTCGGCCGTAAAACAGATTACGTCACAATTATCGTAATTGTTCCTGAGCCATGGTACAATCACGGAGGTATCCAGCCCCCCGCTGTAAGCCAACACCACTTTTTGGACTTTACTATCCGCCATTTTTTGCTCCTTTCCAAAAAAAAAAGCCCCGGCAAATGCCGGGGCTTTTTATGTTGTCGATTTAGGTATAATCAGATTCATGTCCAACACAAAAAACACCCGGCCCTCGATCTCCCGGGGCGGCGACGGAAACGGATACGGATGTTGTTTAAGGATTGGGTCATAAGTAGTCCAATTTCAAAGATGCTGGAGAATATGGCAAAAAAAAAGCTGGCTGTCAAGCAAGAAATTTTTTGTTGTTAGAAAGATAAATGGATGGTAGGTTTCTATGGTTCAGGGTTCAGGGTTCAGGGTTCAGGGTTCAGGGTTTGGGGCTTCGCCTCCGGCTTCGACCTCACACGCAGAATTCAGCCCCGTCGCCGGCTGTGAAACGGCCAGCCAAGCTTAGGCGGAAATTTCTTGGTGTTCTAAAAATAATTCAATGAGTCACCTCAGGCGTTTTAGATTGTGGTTGCGGTTTTTAACCGCTATGAACTCGATTCGACGGATGCCGCTAATCGTGGCTGTTCCGTTTAAAAAGCAGCGGAATGCAAGCATAAGCAACTAGCACCTACAATTAATTTCATCGATCATATGCACTGAATTCGATTCTTTTGAAAATGGCCGATATATAACAATAACAAACTTTAGATACATACCTGGAGACCAACGTGGCTAAAATTCTAACCGCACAACTAGATCTTCCGCCGGATGTGATTGATTTTGGTGCCGGCCAGCCCAGTTTGCATTTACTGCCTTTGGTGTGGCTGCGAGAAGCTGCCGCGAGCAGATTGGGAGACAATGATGCTGCTTATCTGGCGTATGGCGCGATGCCGGGGGACGGCTATTTTCGCCAAGTGCTGGCTGATTACCTCGGTGGGCACTATCAAGTGCCGGTCGATTCTGACAATCTTTTTGTTACCGGGGGTGCGTCCCAGGGGCTGGATCTGATCTGCACCCTTTTCAGCCGTCCCGGGGACACCATTTTTGTAGAAGAACCGAGCTATTTTTTGGCGCTGCGAATATTCGCCGACCATGGGTTGAACGTTGTCAGCCTGCCGATGGACGACCAGGGCCTGATTGTCGAAGCGATTGGACAAAAGCTGTCACAGCATACCCCCGCTTTTTTATACACCATCCCTACCTTTCACAATCCCTCCAGTGTTACCCTATCGGCAGAACGGCGCAATCGTCTGGTGCAAATGAGCCGGCAGCATGACCTGGTCATTGTGGCCGATGAAGTCTATCACCTGCTGAATTATGCTGCAGACCCGCCGCCGCCGCTGGCGAGTCAAATCGATCGCAGTCCGGTTATTTCCCTGGGCTCATTTTCTAAAATTATGGCACCGGGCTTGCGGTTGGGGTGGATTCAAGCGGGAACGAAGCTGATAAATCGCTTTGCCGGCTGTGGCCTGGTGGACAGCGGCGGCAGTTTAAATCACTTTACCTCGGGCGTGATGCGCAGCGCTATCGAACTTGGGCTGCTGGAAAAGCAGCTGGCGAATCTTAAATCCGTTTACAGCCGGCGCAAACTTGCTCTGTCGAATGCGTTGCGGGAGCTGCTGCCGGATTCAATTCGCTTTATCGAACCCGACGGAGGATTTTTTATCTGGTTGGAATTCGCCGACAGGATCGATACGGTGAAGTTGCTGGCCGCCGCCCGGCAGCACAATGTCGGTTTTTTGCCGGGGATAGAATTTTCCGGCCAAAACGGATTGAAAAACTATGCCCGCTTGAGTTTTGCTTACTTTGATGTGCCGGAGCTGGAAGAAGGCGCAAGGCGGCTAGGTCGGGTTATCGAAGAATTTGGGGTTTAAGGCTCAAAGCTCAAGGCATTGGGCTCAAGGTAACAAGCTCAAAGCTGAAAGGATAGAGGTAATAGGTTCACGGCTGAGGGGCAATTGTAGATAGCTGAAAGCTCAAGGCTCAAAGGTGAAGGCTCAAAGTCGGAGACCCGCCGAATTTTTGGCGAACTGATAGCTCGTTGTTCATGTTGGTTCTTTATCTCAACTTCTTATCTCCGAATCTTCTCACCTTCCATTTTTCCAACTTCCGCATTCCCGCTTCCGACTTCAATTTTCCCACTTCCGCATTCCAACTTCTCAATTCACCATGACTCGATAAGCCTTTTCAGAACTTCATAAACCCTGACCAGGCTTTTTAAACTCACCCATTCATCCACAGCGTGGGCGCCGTGGCCAATGGGGCCAAAGAGCACAGACGGTATGCCGGCTTGTGATCCTAAGGCAGAATCCGCCCAGAACGAAAGTCCGACCTTGCGGGATTGAGGCGAAGCCTTTTGTAAGCGCTGTAATATTTCGGCATTATCCGCTACTTTGTGCGGCATTCTCACAAAAAGCTCGCGGGCTTTGACTTCATGGTTGCCCGGGTGATTTGCGGCGGCTTGAACCATGCGCTTTAGTTCCAGATCTAATTGCTGTTGAGATTCTCCCGGGAGCGTGCGCCGTTCCCATCGTAGACGTGAGTGACTGGGAATGACACTTAATTCGGTGCCGCCTTCAATTATGCTGCTGTGCAGACTGCCATGGCCCAGCAGCGGGTCGGGTTCGCGCTCGAGCAGTTCGGCCTGGATGGCATTCAGCTCATCCAGAACAAATCGCAGTGGCAGGATGGCATCGATGCCTTGTTCCGGGCGGCTGCCATGGGCGGCCTTGCCCATCACTTCGAGTGCATACCAGTTGAATCCTTTATGACTGACCCCGATCTGCTCTTCGGTAGGTTCCAAAAATATTGCGCCGGCCGGGCGCGGTGAAATGCCGCCAAGCCATTGGTTTACCAGATACTCCATTCCGGCACTGAGATCTTCTTCATCGCCTACAAAGGTCAGGAATATTTCCAGCGGGGGGGGATGCTTGACAAAATAATCGGCCAGCAACAGCATAATCGCTACACTACCTTTCATATCGTAAGCCCCGCGGCCATAGAGCTTATCGCCCGCCTGTCTAAGCGTGAAGGGCTGATCCATACCTTCCACACCGACGGTATCCAGGTGGCTGTTCAGCAAAAGGGAGCTTTGTGGATTGCTTCCCGGCAGCACGGCGACCACGTTGGCTCTACCGGGTGCGATGGGCTGAATTTCTCCCTCCAAGTTCAAGTTCTGTAAATAGTTCAGGACAAATTCTGCAAGCCTGCCTTCGCCGGGGCCTTTTGAAAGGGTGGTATTGATTGAGTTTATCCCGACCAGCCGGCTTAAAAGGGGAAGAAATTGTTTTTCCAATGGACCAAGTCTCCAGAAAGTATAACCTGAACCTTACATGAAAATTATTGAGAATAAAAAGGTCTTTATTTTTTTTCTCCTCAGGAGGACTCGTGCAAAATCCAGGTATGGAATTTTGGGGCTTACTTTTGCTGGAAGGATATAATATAGAGATTGGGAGGATGTCAAATAATACTATAGCAGGTTCAGGGTTCAGAGGACAGAAGACGGACGGCAGAGGACAGAAGACGGACGGCAGAGGACAGAGGACCGAAGACAGATGTCAGAGGTCAGATGACAGAGATCAGATGCAAGAGAACTGAAGACAGATGACAGAAGGCAGAGGCTTGATGTCGGGGGGAAGTGGGAAGTCGGACCCGTCGTCGTCCTAAAAGGGTGGGACTATGCCGCGGCACGCTTGCGGCAGTGGGAATTTTCAGATTGCGGATTGCGGATTAATTAGGCGAAAAAAAGACGAAGGTGTGAGGATGGGAAGGAGCTAAGGTGAGCCTGGAGGGATCAAATTTGGATTTCGGCATGCAGCGGTCCTACGATTTGAACCAGTCAGACATAGATTCCTGATTTACAAACTAAGAACCGACTTACCCAGCTGGCCCGAATGAGGAAGACGGATGATAGAAAATTCAAATGAGGAGGAAATTAAATTATGTTGGTGAAAATGGATCAATTACCTGTACATTCCGATGACAGGGGGGTGGTATTTGAACCGCTTGCCGTCGAAATGATCGCATCACAGCGCAATGCCCATGTCGTCGTTAGCAACCCGGGAGTTGTACGCGGCAACCACTATCACCAGCAGGGTACCGAGACAATCGCTGTGGTGGGACCAGCCCTGGTCCGGATCCGGGAGGACGGAAATTTGCATGATATCGAGGTTCCCGAGGAATACGTATATCGATTCACCTTTCCGCCGAAAATACCCCATGCCATTAAAAATACGGGGGAGCGTCTCAATATACTGGTTGCTTTTAATACCTGTGAGCATGATCCAGAGAATCCGGATACGGTTCAGGAGATTTTGATAGAAAGCTGAACTGGGGTTGGATACGAGGTACGCGGTACGAGTTGCGGGTTGCTGGTTGCGAGGTGCGGGCAATTGGAAGACGGAAAACATTTTTTAAGTTTTGCTGCGATTTACCGATAATATTAATTGAATATGAAGGGCAGACATAAAATACATTTTTAAAATTAATATCAGATTGTTAGCGTAAATATTTAATATTAGAAATAAATTCGGTAATTCAGACCATGAAACCATTCGATATCAATTATCGTTCAGCGGAAAAATTTTTTCAGGACTATCTTCAGCTAAAAGAAGGCAGACTTTTTGTGGTGGCTCAAGATCCTTTTGCGCCCAAAACCCAATTGGCCGTCAATTTTTCCGTACCCAGGATCGACTATACGTTTCAACTAAACGGAACTGTATTGAAAATCCGAACTCCAAAAAACGCAGAGAAATTGGATAAACATCCGGGTATGCTGGTCCAGTTCCAGAAAGATCTGGAAGATTTTTTTGAAAAATTGGACAAAAAACTGCTGGTTGACGAAAAATACCAGTTTCTCCTGGCACTTTGCGAAACGATAAATGATGAAGAATGCATTATCGGAGAAGATGAAGAATGCATTGTCGAAGAAGACATTGATGAGACGCCGGCTGGCGCTGGCGAAACCTCATCCGCTGCCGCAACGAACCCTGATGATCAGGATACCGGCACCGAAGCGGGCGAAGAATCCATTGTGAAATCACAATCGGTAGCCGAAACGTCTGCGACAGCGACCACAAGTGCCGATCAACCAAAATCCACTTTCGATGCAAAACCGGACGAGGCTCCGGCGGAGCAGACTGTTGACGATGTAAAGCTGGCGGAAACTCGCCTTGACTCCGACGGCACTTCTGCCAAAGAAAAATCCAAACTGAGCTTTGCATGGCTGCGTGAAGCAATCGCCCAGGAAGAGCAACTCATTGAAGATGGACCCCCGCCTGAGATCGAAGCACCACCGACACAGGATAAAAAGAACCTGACCCTGGAGGAGCGGGCTAAGATAAAGCCGGCCGCGGAATTCATTATGGATCTCACCAAGGCCATGCTGCGTACCGGATACTATTCTCCGGAGCATCCGGGCACCCAGGAGGCCAAAAAAGGTCTTTATACTAATTTTATAAAATGCCTGGGCGACTCCCCTGAAATATCGATTACAAATGTGGAGACCCCTAAAAAGAAAGATATTTTGATTACCGGCATTTTGGATGAGCCCGTCAGTGTGCGTACCCTGGTCGGAGCCGGCAAGGCGGAGCTGTTTGTTCCCAAACTGACGGAAGTCTTCAACCGCAAGGGGCTGATGAGTTTTGCCATAAAGAGGCAAATTACGGCTTCCCATTTTGAAGGCTACATCGATATTATGAGTGATCCCAAGGCCGATCGCGGCGATAATCATAAAATGGGGGAACTGCTTACCAAGGCTTTGGCGAGAAGTGGGATTGAAGAAATATCTACCGTTTTCATGGACGATATCATTGTTCTGGAGAAAAATCTGCCCTGGCGGGTCGAGATGGCCATCCAGCGTCTGACTAAAGACCTGAAGATCATGCCCATGTTTAAAGAAAAATCAGACGCTGCCATTCTCAATTTAAAGGTTAAAATCATCAATGACATCATCCGGCCTTTGAAATATGGTGAATATCTCAAAGAACTTCTTGTAAACTGCTACATTATCGCTGAATACGTCGACAATATAGATGCCGAGGACATCGAAGAAGTCATCATCGCCGGAATCCCGCAGCGGTTGCTGTTGGCCACGTCAGTGCATGTATTCGAGGAACTTAAGGACCTCAGTGAATTAAAGGCCAAAGAACCTTCAGCGGTTCTTCAAGGGCGGCATGATTCGGTTAAACGCATTATTAAATCCCTGTCGCGCAGGATGATACAACTGAAAGTTAAAGGCGTACAAAGATTCCTCGAAGAATTGCACCATACCAATGTGCTGGCATTCAAAGAACTTCCGCCGGACGTTCAATACCTGGTTAATACCATGAAAATGGTGCGCGATATGCAGTCACGCACTAGCGTATACATCGGTTGGGTATTCAAACGGCTAAATCCCGAAGATGCAGTCGTCATGCTTAAATGTTTCCGCCGGGTAATAACGATTATCGTGGAAGATATGAACTGGGATATTTGTTTCAAGATTACTTTGGCGGTAAATAAAGTGAAAAAAGAAACCGATTTGTATTCACCCGAAAATAATCTTCCGTCCAATCCGTTCTATTTCGTATTCAAAGATGCGTCCGACATGCTTTCCACCGCCTATTTAGTAGAGCCCACAAGCGAACGTTTGAAAATTGATCAGATCGTGCGCAGATTAGGCACCAAGGGCGTGGATATTTTAAATATGGTTCTGACTAAAAGTGAGGATTCAGAAGTTCGGACGGATGCCATGGAGACCATCGTGAGCATGGGAGAAATCGCCCGGAATTGGAGTCTGAAAGTACTCGGCGGTAAGGAGCCGGAATCTGCCGCGGTTAAGAACGCATTGGCTATTCTGCGTGAGGTGGGCAAAGCCAAACAAGATACCAACATTGTTAAAAAATTTATCGGCCATAGCGAACCGCGAGTGCAGGAGGAATTATTGCATACCCTGATACGATTCAATGCACCAAACCTGGAGCCATTTATATTACAGGCTTTGACCCACTCAGATGACAAGCTGCGGTGGCGTGCGGCTTCGGCGCTTGGCAAATTAAGCCGAATATCCAAAGATGCAATCGCCAATGTTTTACAGGCCATTACATCCGATCCACCGGATGATGAACAGCAGGTGCCGGCGCACATCCGCAAGGTCGCTCAGCTTATCCAAACGTTGGGGTCCGTCAATAATTTTCCGGCCCGGGATCGACTTGAATTGGCTGTTATCAGAGCCGCTCAAAAATCGAATCATTCAAGCAAAAAACTCATGGCCCGGCTGAAATTGAAAAATCCCGCAACCGATCAGACACCCATCCTCCTCGCGGCTTTTGCTACCCTTGGGAAAATTGGATCTGACAGATCCAGTCAACTTCTATCGAATTTTACCAAAGGCAAATCCCCTGTTGCGGTTGAAGCTCAGAAAGCAGTTAAACTAATTGAGTCGCGTCAGGTGAAAAAATCGGCTGTTCAAGCTACTGGCTGATCTACCATAGATTTTTCCGTAGAGCAATTTTCGGCATCTCCATTTTGCCGTTGATGACAACAACTCGAGGCGGATCACCACCAGGTCACGAAGTTCACGAAGAAATCATAATACCTTATCTTCAAATTTAGTCTTTGTGTTATTCGTGGTTTTATTTAATTTTGGAACTTCGCCACAGACTGACCCGGGTTAGGGCATTAATTTTTATTGTAAGCTGCTGGTGACGGACCGCAATTGGTGCACATTTTCGGCCCCGCTGCGGTCGGGATGCCGCCGCTAAATTGATTTGAAGCTCCCACCGAAAAGGTCGACATCAGTTTCTTCACGTTACCCTGGCAGATCGGACACTTCACTTTTGAATTATAGGTCGCTACCAGGCGATCAAATTTATAGTTGCATTTTTCGCAGTTATATTCGTAGACAGGCATGATCTTACTCCTATAGGTTTCGGGGGGCAAAGTTCCCCGTTCATGGTTTCTTTTTGGTTGATCCATAGTTGGGAGTGGTATCGGTTTAGTTTATTATAAATGTAAGATCTTATAAGCAGGCACGCAAGGGGGCGGTGGCGGGCATGGCAGCTGGCCGGTATCGGAGGGATTGAGCACTCAATTTTCAAATAACCATCGATGAACCTGGATGGGGTATTTTTCAGGGCGGATTAATTATTCGGCTGAAAATCTGCGTTCAATGCTTCCAGCACGGCTTGATCCCGGTTGTAGATATCTTTGAGGGCGTGAAATTTTCCATCCAATGCCGGAAGCGCTGTTAAATAGAAAAGTATCACCGGTACCGGCCTGGGAAGCTTAACGGTCCGAGTTTTTTTTGATTCAATGATTTGCTGAATCCGCTCATCATTCCAGCCTTTGCCCAGCAGCAATTGTGCCAGTTCAAAGGGATTTTCAATACGGATGCAGCCGGAACTGAAAGCTCGCGATTCCGGTTCAAATAAATTTTTGCTGGGGGTATCGTGCAGATACACCGCATGTTTGTTGGGGAACATAAATTTGACCCGGCCCAGGGCATTGTTTGGCCCTGGTTTCTGCCTGAGTTGATAAGGGAAATTTTTAGCGGAATACTGAGACCTGTCGATCGATCCTACATTGATCTCTTTGCCTTTCTTATCAATTACCTGAATGTTGTGTTGACTGAGATAGTTCGGATCACGTATTACGGCCGGCAGTATATCCTTGGCCAAGATCGTGGGGGAGATTGTCCAGGTGGGATTAAACTCAAGATATGTCATTTGAGACCGAAACACCGGCGTTTGGCGAAACGGTTTGCCGACCTGGGCCCGGGTCGACCACTTTATTTTTTCATCACGAACGTAATACACTCTAAAGTCGGGAATATTGACGAAAATAAATTCGGTGAGATCTTCATTCATCACCCAGCGGATACGTTCCAGATTGATGCGAATCTGATCAATGATCACTTGATCCCTCACATTCAAGGCCTTAATCGTGTTTCTACCCACGTTACCATCCGGTTTCAGGCCACGCCGGCGCTGAAAATGCTCAACAGCTTTTTTTAGATCTTCATCGAACAAAGTGGTGGACCCGTCGGGTGTCGATACCAAATCACCGGTTGCCGTTAAACGGCGTCTCAGGAGGTCGACCCGCCGGTCGTCTATCCCCTTTTTGAGGGTTGGTCCTTTGGGTACAGGCTGCCAACTGCCGCCATTCTGGATACTGCGATATTTCGACAGGGACGCCTTTAGATAATTATAGTATTCATCGCGAGGTCTGATGTCGGCAATAAATTGATAGATGGATCCGGAATCAATCGCATTTTGGATGAGCGCCACTGGATTCCCAATGCCATTTTGGGGCGACATGTTCCAATTCGGGTCCAGTTGAACCGGATTAACCTTTCCTACCTGCAGGTGGTACGCCAGCAAAATCAAGGCATCGGTCATCAGCAAATCCCGATGGGCCAAAAGCTGTGATTCGGGTGGTGATTGCGCATTGATTTGCTCGGATAATGCCTGCAGATGCCTTCGATGATAGTCATCCGGCAGAAGGCCGTCTTCGCTGACCATATCAATGCTTTGCATTAGATCTTTAACTTTGGCGGGATTGGTCCAGGCTGGCCGGAATTGCCTGGGTTCATAGAACCCGGGGAGGATCGAAGCCCCCGCCAACCATGTGTCGCCCATTTTAAGCTGCTGTGATTGGCTGATTTGGTCAATGGCTGCTTTTATATGTGCCTGCACCGCCTCAGTCTGATCAGAGATTTCCGGCTTGACCTGATCTGCCTGCTTCGGACCGGATGATTGCCCGCGAGCCTGTTGCGAAGGCTCTTCTTCTGAAGAACAGCTCATGCAGATAAGGCCAAATGCTGCCACCGTCAGCAACCACAGAGAATATTTTCTATAAGCTTCAGCCATTGTTTTACGGTGAAAGATAGGAAATTTCATTTTTATATAATCTTAATGCTTTGAACTGTATAGTCTTCCAGATAAAGTTTTTGGATAGCGTTATCAGTCGCCCCCCTTCAACAATGTACTATTTATACACCTTATTCAGGGGGGCTCCTTCTAGCTTTGCCAAAAACATTATCTGAAAGCCTATAATTAGAAGTGTAATAAAATCCGGTCAAGTTATCCCAATCCATTAAATTAATAGAGATAACCATAATGTCAAGAGTTTGTCTGATAACCCGAACGGTTTTTAAGCCGAATTTCGGCTGAACAGAAATTAATTAATGAATTAATCATTAATTGTGTGCAGGAGTAAAAGAAAAAGATCACAGTAGATAAAAG
>Ga0056115_1000300_pt1 | contig 23306 bp, 23 predicted proteins | sample WorMetOlspDAHAB1_FD_77007 | JGI IMG/M metagenome (GOLD analysis project Ga0056115, IMG submission 77007) | Marine gutless worms symbiont microbial communities from Max Planck institute for Marine Microbiology, Germany - Olavius sp. DAHAB.1 ...
ATTCCCAACACCAAGTGCCCACACATCTGTCTTTATCTTCTTGTTAAACAACTCTGCCGGCGCTATAGGCCGCAGAAAAGCCCGGGGTCAGCCCCGAACTGAGGTGGCGTATTATACGCATCGAAAGACCGAAGGCAACACTATTTCAAACTATTTTTCACGGGGTGGTATTTTTCACCCAGGTGATTGAAAAATATAAAGTTTTCGCCTCAAAAACGGGCGCGAATCAGCGCCCGGTGAGGCACTCAGGCGAGCTCGAAGAGGTGGTACTTCTTCTTCCCCAGTTTGACCAGGTAAAAGCGGCCGTACATGGCCTCTTCCGGTGTGAAGCAGGCGGCCGGATTCATATTGTCCTCGGCGGTGAGCGAGCGCCCATTCACATGCACGGCCCCGCGCCCGAGTGCATCTTTTACCTGCTTGCCGGATGTGACCATACCGGCGTCGGTGAGCACCTGGGTCAGGCTGCCACCATCGAGCTGACCACGCTCCAGATTACTGGCGGGCAGGCCATCCAGGCGTAACTGCTGCATATCGCTCTCGGACAGCTCGGCGGTGTCGCCGCTGAACAGGGCCTCAGTAATACGCCGGGCTGCATTTAGCCCCTCCTCGCCGTGCACCAGCTGGGTGACTTCCCGGGCCAGGATGGACTGGGCTTCCGGACGGCCCTCGCGCGCTTTGTCCGCCGCTTCGATGTCCGCGATCTCGCTGACATCGAGGAAACTGAAGTAACGCAGGAACTTGTAGACATCCGCATCGGCGGTATTGACCCAGAACTGGTAGAAGGCATAGGGCGAGGTGCGCGCGGCATCCAACCAGATCGTACCCTCTTCGGTTTTGCCGAACTTGGAGCCGTCGGCCTTGGTCACCAGCGGCATGGTGAGACCGTAGACCTGCTCACCGTGCAGCCGCCGGGTCAGGTCGATCCCCGCCGTGATATTGCCCCACTGGTCAGATCCGCCGATCTGCAGGCTGCAGCCGTGCTGGCGATTGAGCTCCGAAAAATCGTAAGCCTGGAGGATCATGTAGCTGAATTCGGTAAAACTGATACCACTGCCTTCGCGCTCGATGCGCTGCTTTACCGATTCCTTCTGGATCATCGCGTTGATCGAGAAGTGCTTGCCGACATCCCGCAGGAAGTCCAGTACGTTCTTGTCGGCCGTCCAGTCCAGGTTATTGACGACCTCGGCGGCGTTGCTGCCGCAGTCAAAATCGATAAAGGCTTCGCACTGAAGCTTGATTTTCTCAACCCAGCCGGCGACCACGTCGGGTGTGTTGAGCTGGCGTTCCTGGGCCTTGAAACTGGGGTCACCCACCAGTCCCGTGGCCCCACCGACCAGTGCCAGGGGTTTGTGCCCGGCCAACTGGAAGCGACGCAGCATCAACAGGGGTACCAGGGAGCCGATATGCAGGGAGTCGGCGGTCGGGTCAAAACCACAATAAAGGGTACGCTGGCCGCCCGCCAGATGCTGCGCCAGCTCATCCTCACCGGCCAACTGGAAGACAAGCTCCCGGGCCCGCAGGTCGTCCAGAATTGCACCCTTTTCCATAATTCCTGGTTTGTCGCACTAAAAAGAAGCGCGAACTCTACCCTAACCCTTTATAAATGCAATACCTGTCACAGTTATATACTCTAATCTATTGATTTTGCTGATTTTTGATATACTCGACCCATAACTAACATTCTGGATTAACAGAAGTCCATGTTCGGAATGAACGCAGCGCGCGGGGCTACTACGCGCGACGAAGCCAACAATTTCCCCCACCGGCACCTGATGGCGGTAGTCGTACTCGCCGCTGTTATGGGCCTGGGCCTGTCGTTTATGCCCGCCGAGAACGTGGCCGCCAAGCGCAAGGCAATTGCCCTGGACCTGCCCCTGGATACCCTGGCGGAGCCGGCGGTAGCCGCCGAACCCGAGGTCGAAGAGGTCTGGCAGGACATACCGATCAGCTCCGGTGACAACCTGTCGCTGTTGTTCCAGCGGGTCGGACTAGACGACGCCGATGTCTACGACATCGTGCATCGCGCCAAGGGCGGCAAGTCCCTGCGGAAAATCTACCCGGGGCAATCCCTGGGCTTCCTGCTCGACGAACAGGGGGAGTTGCAGGCACTGCGCCATGTGAAATCGCCCCTGACCAGCACAGTCTATCGCCGCAGCGGCACCGGCTACACGGTCGAGGTCGTCGAGCGCGAGCCGGAGGTCCACCGCAATTTCGCCCACGCCACAATCGACTCCTCCCTGTTCCTGGCCGGACAGGACGCGGGCATGTCGCAAAACCTGATCATGGAAATGGCGAATATCTTCGGCGGTGTCATCGACTTCGTTCTCGACCCGCGCCAGGGCGACACTTTTCACGTGCTCTACGAGGAGCTGTACCTGGACGGCGAGAAATACCGCGACGGCAATATCCTCGCAGCTGAGTTCATCAACAAGGGCAAGAGCTACACGGCGTTTCGCTATATCGACGAAAATGGCCGCACCGGTTATTTCGCCCAGGATGGAGTCAGCATGCGCAAGGCCTTCCTGCTGGCACCGGTGGACTTCACCCGCATCAGCAGCAATTTCAATCCGCGCCGCCTGCATCCCATCTATAAGACCCGTCGCCCCCACCGCGGCACTGACTATGCCGCACCCCGGGGCACTCCGGTTTTCGCCGCCGGCGATGGCCGCGTGGTCGAAGCCGGCTACACCCGGGCCAACGGCAACTATATTGTGGTCCAGCACGGCGAGGCCTATACCACCAAGTACCTGCACCTGCACAAGAAGCGGGTGAAAAAAGGTCAGCGCGTAACCCAGCAACAGGTCATCGGCACTGTGGGTTCTACTGGGGCCGCCACCGGACCTCACCTGCACTATGAATTCCTGGTTAACGGCGTGCATCGCAACCCGCGCACCATCCATAAGAAACTGCCCAAGGCCAAGAGCCTTGCCGCAGCCGAGATGCCGCGCTTCCAGGAGCAGACACGCGGCTTCCGGATGCAGCTCGCCTCGATCCGCCAACTGCAGCTGGCCCTCAACCAAGCTGGCACCACACCCGCCCTCTAGATTACTGTGAGCAAGTCCCTGCTGGTCGGATTGATGTCGGGAACCAGCGTGGACTCTGTCGACGCCGCACTGGCGAGAATAGACGATCACGAGCTGTCACTGGTTGACTGCCTCGAATTGCCCATTCCCAAGGACATTCGCGACGAAATAGCCGCCCTGAGTCATTCCGGCGATGCGGAAATAGAACGCCTCGGTCGACTGGACCGCCGGCTCGGCACCCTGTTTGGGAAAGCCTGCCTGCAACTGCTGTCGCAGGCCAGGGTCAGCGCAGCAGAGGTCCGCGCCATCGGCTCCCACGGACAGACCATCCGCCACCGCCCACCCTCAGCCGCCGAAGCCGGTGACCCTGCGTTCACCCTGCAGATAGGGGACCCCAACACCATTGCCGAGATGACCGGCATTTGCACGGTTGCCGATTTCAGGCGCCGCGATATTGCCGCCGGCGGAGAAGGGGCGCCGCTGGCACCGGCTTTCCACGCCGCGGTATTTGCCAAACCCGGCTGCGCCCGCGCCATCGTCAATATTGGTGGTATCGCCAATATCACCCTGTTGCACGAGGGTGAAACCAGTGGCTTCGACTGCGGGCCGGGCAACACCCTGCTGGACCACTGGGCACAGCGACAGCTGGGGCAGGCCTATGACGCCAGCGGCAGCTGGGCCGCCGAAGGAACCGTAAATTCAAGTCTGCTGGAGCGACTCCTAAGCCACCCGTTCCTGGCCCAGGCAGCGCCCAAGAGTACCGGCAAGGAGAGTTTCAACCTGCAGTGGCTGGACGCAGAACTGGCCCAACTGGGCGAGATCAACCCCCAGGATGTGCAGGCCACACTGGCCGAGTTCACAGCCGCAACAATCTGCGGTGCCATTGCATCACAACCGGAACCGGTGGATGAGGTGTATATCTGTGGTGGTGGCGCTGCCAATGTCGACCTGATGCGGCGGATTTACGAACGCACCCAGCCAAGCTACCTGGGCACCACCACCGAACTCGGCTGCGATCCGGCCTGGGTGGAGGCGGCAGCCTTCGCCTGGTTGGCGCACCGGACCCTGGCGGGTGCGAGTGGTAATTTGCCGGCGGTTACCGGCGCTGCGGGCGAACGCATCCTGGGCGCGATTTACCCCGGGCAGTGAACAATCGGTTCAGATTGAAAAAGACGCGCCGCAACCGCAGGTGGTGACGGCATTGGGATTGACCACCACAAAGCGGGCGCCTTCGAGCCCCTCGGTGTAGTCGACCTCGGCACCCACGAGGTACTGGAAACTCATCGGGTCCACGAGCACCACCACACCATCTTTCTCGACCCGGGTATCGTCTTCGGCGGCCTCCTCGTCAAATGAGAAGCCATACTGGAAACCCGAGCAACCGCCGCCGGTGATATACACCCGCAGTTTCAGCTCAGGATTACCCTCCTCGGAGACGAGCTCACGCACCTTGTCCACGGCACGCGCGCTAAGGTTCAGGGTTGTTGGTGTGAAGGTTTCGGCGACAGACATAGGTTATTCCCGTACAGCGACGGGATTATCCAATACCCGAGTATTTCAGTCAACTTTTGGCTGTGGCCGCCGGCTCGTGCACGCCCACCGGCGTGGCAGCGCTGGCAGCGGCCGCCCGGGGTGCATTCTCCGCCGGTGCAGCGGCCTGGGCGGCCTGCTTGCGACCCATCTTGCCTTCCTTGGGCTGCTCCGCCGTGTGCTTGAGTGCGCCGTTGACCGAAGCGCCGATCGCCATTTCCACCAGGGTGTAGTGCACATTGCCCTGCACCCGCGCCTTGGAGGCCAGCTCCAGGTGCTTGGTGGAGTAAACATCGCCGATGATCTCACCGTTGATAATCACTTCCGGAGCGCGGATCTCGCCCTCGACCCGCCCCTTGTCGACGATACGTACGATCGCATCCTTGCCGGACTGCGCAACGATATTGCCACGCACAACACCCTCGATATCGAGGCTGCCGCTGAACTTGATATCGCCGACGATCTCGGTGTCGCGGGATACCAGGGTAGTGGTTGCTGAGGAGCCGAAGCTGCCTTTCTCTTTATTGCCCAACATGGCTTAACTTCTCCTGTACCGACCAGGCGAATTCCTTGCTGAATTTCTCCCGGCGGGGTTTTGTAGACTGGGCCGATGCCCGCACCAATTGAGGGGTAAACCCTCCGGGGAGCTCGAGTTCCCCTTCTATAGCCTGAAAATACTTGAATCGCAGCCGGATACCAGTACTCGGCACCTGATCTGAGAGATCGGTCAGATTATACTCCACTTCCTCTCCATTTTCGGTGCCGATTAGCTCGATTTTCAGGGTGCCGGTCAACAGGGCATGCTTGCGGGCACTCTGCTGCACCAGGATACGAAACTGGTAGCGGCGCTGGTCGGGACCCGGCTTCAGGTCGATGCTGCGCACGCTCAAGCCCTCCGTCAGTTCCTCCGGTGCCATCAGGCTACGGTAGAAGCGGATGCCCTTGTCCAGTTCGGCAATGGTTTCCTGCTGGGCAGCCAGCTCCTGGCGCACCATCTCCAGGGCCGCCTCGTCGATTTCTATTCGGGTCTGCTTGTCGACCTGCCACTGCCGCAACTGTTCGAGCTCCTGTGCCTGGCCGGCGACAGTCTCCCGAAGGACACGATTTTCGGCGCCGGACTGGAGGCTGAGCTGCAGACTGCCAAAACCGCCAATAAGCAGGCCCGCGGCGAATACGCCCAGCACGCCGAGTACAGAGAGGATGAGCCGGCGGCGGCGCTGGCCGGGTGTCTCCTGTACGACGACCGAACGGGATTCTATGGAGATAGTGCCGCCCCCCCGAGGCCTGCCGTCTCATCAAAATCAAACATAATGTTCATGGCCTGTACCGCCTGCCCCGAGGCACCCTTGACCAGGTTGTCTTCCACCACCGTCACCACCACCGTATCGCGCTGCTGGGGAACAGTAACCGCCATCTGGCAGCGGTTGGAGCCGCGCACACTGCGGGTCTGGGGCAGTTGCCCCGCAGGCAGAACGTCAACAAAGGGTTCACCGGCGAAGTGCTCTTCGAACAAGGCCTGCAGATCCACCTGCTTCAACAATTTTGCATAGAGCGTGGCATGGATACCGCGAATCATGGGGATCAGGTGCGGCACAAAAGTCAGTTGCACCGCCCTCCCGGCGATATCCGACAGGCCCTGCTCGATCTCCGGCAGGTGACGATGCCCCTCTACCCCGTAGGCTTTGAAATTGTCACTGGCTTCGGATACCAGGTTGTCGATACGCGCCTGCCGCCCCGCCCCGCTCACACCCGAAGCCGCATTGGCGACGAGGCTATCGAGGTCCACTACGTCGGCGGCGAGCAGCGGCAGGAAGCCCAGCTGCACCGAGGTCGGGTAGCAACCCGGACATGCCACCAGGCGGGCCCCGGCAATCGCATCGCGATTCACCTCGGGCAAACCATACACTGCTTGCGCCAGCAGTTCGGGACAGGCGTGGGGCTCTCCGTACCACCGGGACCACAGCTCGGCGTCGCGCAGACGAAAATCCGCCGACAGGTCGATAATCCGCGTTCCCGTCTCCAGCAGTTCCGGCACCATCTGCATGGCGACATTGTGGGGTGTCGCATAGAACACCGCATCGCAGTCTGCCAGGGCATCCAGCTGCGGCGCGGCAAAAACCATATCGCAGTGCCCGCGTAAACTGGGGAACAGGTCGTCCACGCGGCGGCCCGCTTCCGAGCGTGAGCTGATGACGGACAGCTCCACCTGCGGATGCGCAGACAGCAGGCGCAACAGCTCCACGCCCGTGTAACCGGTACCACCAACAATGCCGACCTTGATCACTGACACTCTCCAACTCAGCTTGCGCGGCAAGCGACTTTTCCCACCGCGCGAAAAGCCAGATATTATAGGTTTTTTGTCCACCAGCGGAGCGGTAATTTTGCCGTGACCCCAGGGATCGCAAGAGTATGCAACCCGGCAGCTACCTGAGCAGCCTCTCCGATTATCGCGCCCTGCTGCCCTACTCGCTGCTGGGGTTGGTAGCCGGCGTGTGCAGCGCCTTTATCATCATGGGCTTTGAATACCTGATCGCTTTCATCAGCGAGCTCTGGGTGGGTCCGGAAAACCTGGGTAATTTCGAGTCGCTGGAGCCCTGGCAGCAGTTTGCGATCCCGGTCGGCGGCGCGTTGGTCCTGGGTCTGGTGTTCAGTTTCATATCACCCCAGGACCGGGAAGTCGGTATTGTTCACGTACTCAGCCGTATGCACAGTCACTACGGTTACCTGCCCCTGCGTAATGCGATCGTGCAGCTGTTTGGGGGAGCCCTGGCCTTGGGTACCGGGCACTCCGGGGGTCGAGAGGGGCCGGGGGTTCACCTCGGTGCAGCCATCAACAGTTCTATCGGCAACTGGTTGAACCTGCCCAACAACAGCCAGCGGATACTGATCGCCTGCGGCACCGCCGGTAGTATCGCCGTGGCATTCAACACACCCCTGGCCGGTGTTATTTTCGCCATGGAGGTCATCGTCGCCGAATACAGTGTGGTCGGCTTCACCCCGGTGATTCTTTCCGCGGTCAGCGCTACCGCGGTTCGGCACAGCTTTACCGTCAATGCCGCAGCATTTTCCATCCCGACGGTGCAGATGGCCTCGCTGCTCGAGCTGCCCTATATCCTGTTGCTGGGAATCATCACCGGCGCAACTATTTCGCTGTTTATCGCCATGATGAAACGCGGGCTGTTACTGAGCAACTACCCCCTGTTACTCCGGTTTCTCATCGCCGGCGTGATTACCGGTGGCCTGGCGCTACTGTCACCGGCAGTTCTCGGGCTGGGCTACGATACGCTCAACGGCGTGCTCCTGGGAGATATCGCCCCGGCGGCATTGCTGATGCTGATCGGGTGCAAACTCATTGCCACCAGTGCCAGTGTCAGCCTCGGCTTGCCCATCGGTGTTATCGGGCCGTCCCTGCTGATTGGCGGCTGCCTCGGCGGCGTAATGGGCTACCTGGGCGATCCGGTGTTTCCGGAGCTGGCGACGGAGCCGACCCTGTATGTCGTGCTCGGCATGGGTGCGGCGATGGCGGCAATACTGAATGCGCCGCTGGCGGGAATCCTGGCCGTGGTGGAACTGACCCAGAACGTACTGGTGGTGTTTCCCTCCATGCTGGCCATTGTCGCCGCCACGTTGACGACGTCCATCGTCTTCAAGCAGCGCTCTGCCCACCAGACCGTATTGCGTCATTTACAGCGGGAGATTCCCGAGGACCCGGTCAGCCTGATGTTGCACCAGACCAATGTGACCGCCGTGATGGACCGGGATATCGCCATACTGCCGCACCAGCTGGAGTCGGCAGAGGAGGCTGACAGCTGGGAATCTGTGGCGAGCTGGTGCCTGCTCCTGAGGGAGGGCGAGGCCCTGTACCTGGTGGCAGGGGAGGAGTTGCAGGCGACACTTGCCGATGAGGCCGCGAGCGAACCCTGTGACCTGACAGAAAAAGACCTGAGACGCTGGTCGGTTGCCACGGTGGCACCGCGCGCCACGCTGCGCGAGGCCCTGGACAAGCTGCGCAGCGAAACCGCGGAAGCGATCATCGTGACAGAGAGAGGGTTTCCGGCGGAAACCGCCATTCGCGGCGTCATCACCCGCGATATGATTGACCAGTTCTACCTGCGTAAATTCTGAGACGGAGACCGGCCATGCTGTGGCTCAAGGCATTTCACATCATTGCAGTCATCTGTTGGTTCGCCGGCATTTTCTACCTGCCGCGCATCATGGTGTACTACGCCTCCAGCGAGCACGAGGAAACCCGCCGCCAGCTCGCGGTAATGGCCGGCAAGCTCTACCGGTTCATCACCCCGATCGCGGTGATTGCCATCCTACTCGGCTTTGTCCTGATCAGCCTGAACCTCGACTACTACCTGCAGGCGGCCTGGCTGTGGTTGAAGCTGCTGGCCGTGCTATGCCTGGTCATCTACCATTACTACTGCGGCCGGTTGGTACGCGCGCTGGCGGAGGATACTGATCGACATGGACACGTCTACTTCCGCGTGTTCAATGAGATCCCTGTCATCTTCCTGGTGGTGATCGTGGTGCTGGCTGTGCTGAGACCTTTCTGACAGAGGACCCCGGGTGAACAGATCCACCCCCGTTGTGATGTGTGTCGCCGAGCTGGATCCAACCGGCGGCGGCGGGATTGCTGCAGATATAGAGACTCTAAGCAGTCTCGGCTGCCACTGCTCGCCGATCATGAGCGCTATCAACATCCAGGACACCCAGGACGTCAAGGACTCCGCCGTGGTCGACAGCCTGCTGCTGATCGAGCAGATGCGCGCAGTACTGGAAGACATCGACGTCAATACAATCAAGCTGCACCAGCTCGCCAGCACCGGCCACGTCGAGCGTATTCACACGGTGCTAACCGATTACCCGGCCCGACCCGTGGTCGTCGATCCGGCCCTATGGGCTTTCCCCGTGGAAGAGGATTTTGGCGACGCCCTGTGTGCCTTATTGCTGCCCCAGACCACACTGCTGGTGCTGACAGAAACCGAGGCCTACGAACTGGCTGGCAGCGCCGACACACTGACAGCCTGTGCCCACGAGCTACTGGACATGGGTTGCGAGAATGTACTGATCTCCACCGAACCGGGTTCCGGGCGGGAATATTCGAGCCGACTGTTCTCCCATGCAGGCCTGCAGGAAAGCTTCATCTGGCAGCAACTGCCCCACAATTTTGTCGGTGCGGGCAGCACCTTCGCCGCGGCCATCACCGGTTACCTGGCGCACGGCCTGCCGCTGCAATCCTCTATCCGCCAGGCGCAGGAGTACACCTGGAAGGCGCTGGCCAAGGCCAAGCGCCTGGGGATGGGCCGACTGGTGCCCGACCGCCTAGGACCCCGCAACAGTTGAGTGCCGCCAATGGGCGCTGGATATTGGCGCCCAGAGTCGCAATAATTCACGACCCGACGCCCAGGCAAACCAAGCAATGAACAGATCCGAAGAGCTATTTGAGCAGGCCGCCCGGTTTATCCCCGGTGGCGTCAATTCGCCGGTGCGCGCATTCAAGGCGGTCTCCGGCACGCCTTTTTTTACAGCGCGCAGCGAGGGGGCCTATCTTTTCGACGCGGACGGCAAACGCTACATCGACTATGTATTGTCCTGGGGTCCCATGATCATGGGCCACAATCACCCCCAGGTGCGGGCCGCGGTGCAGCAGGCCGCCGAAAAGGGGCTCAGCTTCGGCACTCCCACTGAGCTTGAGATCGAGCTGGCGCAAAAGATCTGTGAATACCTGCCGGGCATGGACCTGGTGCGGATGGTCAATTCCGGCACCGAGGCCACCATGAGTGCTATTCGCCTGGCCCGCGGATATACCGGTCGCGATAAAATCGTCAAATTTGAAGGTTGCTACCACGGCCACTCGGATTCGCTGCTGGTCAAGGCCGGCTCCGGTGCCCTGACCCTGGGCGTACCCAGTTCACCGGGGGTTCCTGCCGAACTTGCTGATCACACGCTCACACTCAACTTCAATGACGCGGAGAATGTGCGTGAGGCCTTTACCCGCTTCGGGCAGGAGATAGCCTGCATTATCGTGGAACCGGTTGCAGGTAATATGAACTGCATCCCGCCACAGCCGGGTTTCCTGGAATGCCTGCGCGAGGTCTGTGACGAGCACGGCAGCGTCCTCATCTTCGACGAGGTGATGACAGGATTCCGCTTCGGACTGCAGGGGGCACAGGGTTTTTACAATGTACAGCCGGACCTGACCACCCTGGGCAAGGTAATCGGCGGCGGCATGCCGGTGGGCGCTTTCGGGGGCCGCGCCGAAATCATGCAGCAGATAGCGCCACTGGGGCCGGTGTACCAGGCGGGCACCCTGTCGGGCAACCCCATCGCCATGACCGCGGGCCTTGCCACCCTCGAGATCATCAGTGCAGACGGGTTCTACGAGCCCCTGTTCGAGCGCACCACGGCGCTGGCCGAAGGTCTGGAGCGCGTGGCCGCGGAGGCCGGAGTAGCGTTTACCACGAATCACGCCGGTACCATGTTCGGCGGATTTTTCACCGAGCGCGATACGGTCAGTAATTACCAACAGGTCATGGCCTGCGATACCGAGGCGTTCTCCCGGTTTTTCCACGCCATGCTGGATGGCGGGGTTTACCTGGCACCGGCCTCCTACGAGGCGGGCTTTCTCTCCAGCGCCCACACCGACGAAGACATCAACGCAACCCTGGACGCGGCGGCGACCGCGTTCGCGAAGCTTTAGACAAGGAGCCGGTCATGCCACTGAATTTGCAGCGCGGCGGATTTCCCACAACCCGGATGCGGCGCAGCCGTGCCGCGGAACACAGCCGGCGCCTGGTCCGGGAAAACCACCTGAGCCCGGATGACCTCATATATCCCATGTTTGTGCTGGAGGGAGACAAGCAACGCGAGGCGGTCGCTTCCATGCCGGGCATCGAACGGGTCAGCGTGGACCTGCTGCTGGAAGAGGCACGCGAACTGGTGGCACTGGGTATTCCGGCGGTCGCCCTGTTCCCGGTGATCGATCAGGACGGCAAGTCACTGGATGCGGAGGAAGCGTTCAACCCGGATGGCCTGGTACAAAGGGCCGTCAAGTCACTCAAGGACGCGGTTCCCGAGCTGGCTGTCATCACCGATGTCGCCCTGGACCCCTATACCAGCCACGGCCAGGACGGCATCGTCGATGACAACAACTATGTCATGAACGACGTGACCACGGAGACCCTGGTCAGGCAGGCCCTGTCGCACGCCGTGGCCGGTGCCGATATCGTCGCCCCCTCGGATATGATGGATGGTCGTATCGGCGCGATCCGCCAGTCCCTGGAATCCGCGGGCAAACACAATACGCTGATTCTGTCCTACGCCGCCAAGTACGCCTCGGCCTATTACGGCCCATTCCGGGATGCTGTCGGTTCGGCGGACAACATCAAGGGCGGCAACAAGTTCAACTACCAGATGGATCCGGCCAACTCCGACGAGGCACTGCACGAGTGCGCCCTCGACCTGCAGGAGGGCGCGGACATGATCATGGTTAAACCCGGACTGCCTTACCTGGATATTGCGCGGCGGATCAAAGACGAATTCGGCGTGCCCACTTTCGCCTACCAGGTGAGTGGCGAATACGCGATGCACCAGGCCGCCTTCGCCCAGGGCTGGCTGGAAGCGGAACCCGTGATGCTGGAATCGCTGCTGGCTTTCAAGCGCGCCGGCTGCGATGGCATCCTCACCTACTTCGCGAAGCAGGCAGCGCGAGTCTTACAGGATGGCTGACACGCGCACGCCCCTGCTGGGTATGGCGCTGTTGTTTGTCGCGCTATTCGCAAGCCTGGGCGCAAGGGCGGACTGCGAGTGCATCTGGGGCGGCCCCTTCACCCGGGTGCAGGCGGATACGGACCTTGTGGTTTCCGCGACGGTCACCACCATGCGCGGCAATTCCATCGATCTCGAGGTCCAGCAGGTATTGCGCGGCGAGATCTACACCGAGCAAGTGCGGGTCTGGCTGGGGCAGGACAGCGATGAACTGTGCCGGGCGGATCTCGGAACCTTTCCGCTCAACTCCAGCTGGATCATGGCCCTGGACCGCATCGATGAGATGGCTCCGGGGGGCTTCAACCCGAACACACCCAATTTCAGTTTCGGCCGTGTTGGCGATTACAGCATATCCCGCTGTGGCGGTTACTGGCTGCAGCGCACGGAGAACCTGGTCAGCGGCAACCTGACCGGCGGCGCGCGCTGGGACATGAACCCAAAAATGTCGCCGGTACTGCTGGACCTGGTGGCGGGCTTTGTCGCCGGTGACATCGACGAAGACACACTGAAAGAGGCCGGCAAGGTCGACCCCGAATTACAACAACTGATACTCGAAACCCGGCTGTTTCTGCGCCGACAGCGCTGACCTGAATATCAGGGAAGTTTCAGCAGGTCCATCAACTCGTCGAGCATCATCAGCGACAGACCCCAGATTCGCCGACCCTCGAACATATAACAGGGCAGCGGGATGTCGATCCGCCCACGACGCCATTGCATGCGTTCCCGGTTGTCCCGCTGCATGAGGAAGGACAGGGGTATCCAGACCACCTCGGCCACCTCGTAATTGGGCGTAAACTCGACCTCCCGCTGCAGGCGGAAAACATAGGGCGTGACAACCATAGGCCGCCGTTTCAGGCCGGGGTGGGTCATGATGTCAGACAGGCGCCCGATACAGGGGTCTTCCGCGCCCAATTCCAGGCCGATTTCCTCATCGGTTTCGCGCCGGGCCACATCGAGACCGTGGCGGTCATCGGATTCCATCCGCCCGCCGGGAAAGGCCATGTGGCCAGACCAGGGATCTCCCTCACTCTCCGCCCGCTTGATCATCAGGATTTCAGTCTCACCGTGCAGTTCGCGCAATATCATGGCCACGGCGGAGCGTTTCAGCAGCAGGCGCAGCGGCTTTTTACGCGGCCGGTGCTGGTTGAGGGTGTGTTCGACGCGTTGCAGACTGAGAGACACGGAGACAGCCGAATTCCGGGGGTTTGCGGCCATTAAGCCAGCTAGCCGGCGGCGATACAAGCACCTCCGGGCTTGTCAACCGATTGTGCCAAGCCGCGTTTTATACCTACAAGAGAAGCAATCGCACTGTGCTAATATGATTGAAATTGCCGGAGCAAGGGCCTGCTTTAACTGGCCTCAATTTGAGACCCGAGGCGGTGGGGACGTCGCACTGAACCAACAGAGTGCCATGAATGGCTTCCTGCGCGAGGTGGAACGCCGCGCGCTGCGGATGGCGCAAATGGCCACCGGGAATCGCGACGACGCCCTCGAAATCGTACAGGAGGCAATGCTGGGGCTGGTCAAGCGCTATTCGGACCGCCCCGGCGCGGAATGGAAGCCGCTGTTTTACCGCATCCTGCAGAGCCGGATTAACGATTTCCACCGGCGCAGGGTGGTTCGCAACCGGGTGATGGCGATCATGCCCTGGACCCGGGATGACGGCGAAGATAACCAGGACCCGGTTGACTGGGCCAGCGCCGGGGAACGTGAGAACCCGGTGCAGGAAATTGAAAGAGAAGCGATGGCCAGTGCCATGATGGACGCCATCGGTGAATTGCCAGGTCGCCAGCAGCAGGCATTCATGTTGCGGGCCTGGGAGGGGCTATCGGTCCGCGATACGGCCGTAGCCATGTCCTGCAGCGAGGGCAGCGTAAAAACGCACTACGCCCGCGCCTTGCGCGCCCTGCAGGATCAGCTCGTGGAGGTGAGACCATGAACCCGGACAGCATGACCGAACAGGAAATTGAAGAGCTCGCTCGCCGCACACTGGATGAAAGTGTGGAGTCGCTGGATGCCGCCACCTTGTCAAGGCTCAACCAGGCGCGCCAGCAAGCCCTGAAAGCCCGCCCCGAACCACTGTGGCATCGCATCTGGCTGCCCACGGCCACTGCCGGCTTCGCCGCCCTGGCCCTGGCTATCGCCCTGCCCCTGTTGAATCCTGCAGACCCGGAGCCGACCCAGGACCTTCCCGGAGCGATGGATGACAGCTATCTCTCCGCCTCCCAGAACCCCGAGCTGCTGGAAGATCTCGATTTGATGCTCTGGCTGGTAGACACCGAGGACCATGCCAGCTAGGTTCATTTCATGCCTGTTCTGCCTGTTACTGCTGGCCGCGCAACCCGCCGCCGGGCAGAAATTGCAGTGGAACCAGCTCAGCGCTGACCAGCAGGAGGTGCTTGAACCCCATCGCAAGAACTGGGACAAAATCCCGGAGGAACGGCGCAAGCGCCTGGCTACAAATGCTGAACGCTGGTCCAAACTCACTCCGGAACAGCGCGAAAAGGTCAGCAACAAACACCGCTGGTTCCAGAGTCTTAGTGAACGGGAACGCCGGGCACTGCGCAAACGCTGGCAGTCCATGAGCCCCGAACAGCGACAGCGCCTGCAAAGGCGCCTCGCGCAGATGCCCCCGGAACAACGACGCCAGGCCATCGGCAGAATCCTGCGCAGCAAACCCAATAAAAACCAGTAACAGCTTTCATGCCAGATGCCGCCGAGCCGCTGCTGAGCCTGCACAATATTGCCTTTAGCTACCGTGCCCTGCCGGTACTCCAGAACCTGAACTGGGACTGGTTGCCGGGGCAGCAGTGGGCCTGCGTAGGACCCAACGGCGCCGGCAAGACTACCCTGGCCAGGCTGCTCAACCGGCAAGCGGAGTGCGGTACCGGCACCCTGCTGCGCTCCGCGGCAGTGGAACGTGGCGGCGTGGCCTATGTCTGTTTCGAGCAGCAGCAGTCACTCTGTGAGCGCGATCGCAAACTCGACGAATCGGAATTTCGCAGTGACGCCAGTGACCCAGGCACCACGGTCGCCACGATCCTGGGAGGAGAAGCCATCCCGGACAGGGATTCGTGGATCGAGCGCATGGGTATCGGACACATCCTGCAGCGGGGGATACGCTATATATCCACCGGTGAAATGCGCAAGACACTGCTGCTGCGGGCCATCATGCAGCAACCCGCCCTGTTGATCCTGGACAGCCCACTGGACGGCCTCGACCGGCGCAGCCAGGAGGAGATGAAATCTATCCTGGCAGAACTGCTCCATACGGACCTGCGCCTGTTGTTGCTGTGCCGCAAACTCGACGACGTACCCGAGGATTGCAGCCACATGCTGGTACTCGACAGGGGACATGTCGTCCTCGCCGGTGAGCGAGAAGCAACAACCCGGAACCCTGCAGTACAGGCGCTGATGAATCCACCGGCGACGCCCCTGGGACAGCTCCCGGCGGCAGCGGCCCGGCCCTATGAACTGGATGCCGACGCACCCCTGCTGGAATTGCACAAGGTGTCAGTCAGATACGGTGAGTTGAAGGTACTGCAGGAGATTGAGTGGACCCTGCGGCGAGGCCAGCACTGCTGCATCTCGGGACCCAACGGCTGCGGCAAAACCACCTTGCTCAGCCTGATCAATGGCGACAATCACAAGGCCTATGGCCAGGACATCACCCTCTTCGGGCAGCGCCGCGGCAGTGGCGAAAGCGTCTGGGACATCAAGCAGAAATTCGGCCTGCTCAATACCCAGCTGCACCTGAACCACGTGCGCGGCATGCGCGTGCTGGAGGTGGTGGTATCCGGCTTCTTCGACAGCATCGGTCTCTACGACGAATGGGGAGATGTGCAGAAGCAAATCGCCGCCCAGTGGTTGCGGGCGATGGGGATGGAGGAACTGGAAAGAGCGCCCTTCGATACCTTGTCCTTCGGCATGCAGCGCATGGTGTTACTCGCCCGTGCCATGGTCAAATCGCCGGTGATCCTGATCCTCGATGAACCCTGCCTGGGCCTCGATGGCCACCACACACAGACTATCCTGCGCGCCATCGACCACATCGCCGAAAACAGTGATACGCAGATCCTGTTCGTCAGCCACTCGGCCGGCGAAACGCCGGCATGCATCAACCAGTGGCTGGAATTCGTTCCCGCGGCCAACGGGTTCTCACTGGCGTGCAGGGAATCCTAGCGAGTCGATAACTGGCGCAGGGGCCCACAGGTATCGGGGCCGCAATACAACAGGCCGCGCTCGGCCATGGTTCGCGAGAGTTCGCTGTTGCCGCGATCGGCATGGAGCCGGGCATATTCCAGGTAAACATAGGGGTTGTGCGGGTCAATGCGCTGAGCTCGCTGCAATAGCCCCTCGCTGCGGGAGTAGTTGCCGGCCAGGCGCGCCGCCCGCGCTTGTCCCAGCAGGCCTGCGCTGGCGTCACCGGCGCTGCGCAGGTCATCCCGCACAGCGGGTGCTTCAGGCTCGGGAGCAACTTCCACCGGTCGCTCACCGGGTCCTGCACAGGCCGCCAACAATAGCAGCGCGATCGTTAAAAGAGTTCTCGAAACCATTCCTCAATCCGGGTGCTGACCGTGCCGCACTCGGCCTTAATACTGGGCTGGCTGCCGCTGACGAAGGGCATCAACCTGGCCCCTTCGCAGTTGCGCGCCGACAGCTCACCGCTGCGCTCGTCGATCCAGTAATGCTCTATGCCGTCGGGCACGCGATAAGCCAGCGGAGTGTAGCTCGCGCCAGCCATAAAACGGGCCCAGATTTTCATGGCACCGCTGGCACCGGTCAAGCCCGTTGGGGAATTATCGTCCCTGCCTATCCAGTTCACCGCGAGCAGGTCGCCGCTGAATCCGGCAAACCAGGAATCCCGGTTATCGTTGGTAGTGCCGGTTTTCCCGGCCACCGGAAAATCCCCGTCCAGGTAATTGTAAACGCCCTTGCCGGTACCCTCCTTTACCACCTCGCGCAGGGCGTAGTGCAGGAGATGTATGGCCTGGCTGTTTACCGCGCGATCGTATTCCAGTGGATAGCGTTGCAGAACCTGCCCCTCGGCATCGACGATATCCCTGATGGTGTGCAGCGGCACCCGAAAACCACCGGCGGCGATGGTCTGGTAGAGAATCGCGATTTCAACCGGTGCCAGTCCACCGGCGCCCAGCACCATTGAGGGCACGGCGGGTTGTTCGCGCTCCACCCCCAGGCGCCGCAGGTTATCGGCTACCCGCTCGGTTCCCAGCTCCATGCCCAGGCGTGCCGTGGCCTGGTTGTAGGATTGCGAGAGAGCCCGGTGCAGCAGTACCTCACCGTGGGAGCGGCGGTCAAAATTGCGCGGCTCCCAGGTATCGCCACCGCCCAGGTCCAGGGAAACAGGTCCGTCGTCCAGCGGGCTGGCCAGGGTGAAGTTATCGGCTTGTTCCAGGGCAGCCAGGTAGACCACCGGTTTCAGCAGGGAGCCAACCGGTCGCACAGCGTCGAGGGCGCGGTTGAACCCGGCAAAGCGCGGGTGGCGCCCACCGATCAGGGCCTTTACCTCACCGTTGTCGAAACTGGTGACAACCATGGCGGTCTGCAAATCCTGCTGGGGATCCAGGCTGTCCAGCACGGTCGCAATGCTGGCTTCGGCCCGGCGCTGCAGCAGAGGGTCGAAACTGGTAAAAATCCTGTACCCCTCGGAACCCAGGTCCTCCTCCCGGTAATCGCGTCGCAACTGGCGCCGCACCAGGTCGAGAAAGGCGGGATAACTGTTCATGATCCGCGGCCGCTCGCTCAGTCCCAGCGGCATGGCAATAGCCACCGCCGCTTCCGCCGAATTGATCAAACCCTGGTCCTGCATCACGGACAGCACGACATTGCGACGCTCCCGGGCACGCTCCGGATGGCGCAGGGGGTTGTACAGCGAAGGCCCCTTGACCATACCAATCAGCAGGGCCTGCTGGTGGATACCCAGTTGTTCCAGGGGCTGGTCGAAGTAATGGCGGCTGGCCAGGCCGAAGCCGTGAATTGCCCGCGGCCCATCCTGGCCCAGATACACCTCGTTGAAGTAGCCCTCGAGAATTTCATCCTTCTCGAAGTGCAGTTCGAGCAACAGCGCCATCACCACTTCAGTCAATTTGCGGCGCAGGGTGCGCGCCTGGGTGAGGTAGTAGTTCTTGACCAGCTGCTGGGTGATGGTGCTGCCACCCTGAACCAGTTTCCCGGCCCGCAGGTTGACCCACATGGCGCGTGCGATACCGGTGAGTGAAATACCCCGGTGCGAATAGAAGTTGCGATCCTCGACGGCAAGCAGCGTTGCCTGCATCAGCTCGGGTACCTGCTGCAACTTCAACAACAGGCGGTCCTCTTGATGGCGCGGATAAATACCGCCGATCTGTACCGGCTCCAGGCGCAACAGCCCAAGCGGTCGCCCGGCAGCCTCGATCCGCTCGATCCGGCCGCGGGAGAACTCGATTTTCACGCGTTGGGCGCGCACCGACTCGTCGGGGAAATCAAAAGCCCGCGTATAAATGGAGAAATCATTGCCCCGGCGCCGTTGGTCCCCGGGCGCGTGCAGCGCCTCGGCCGTGCGGTAACCGAGCAGGTTGAGCTCGTATTCGAGATCGGCGGCCTGCAAGCGCAATCCCGGATACAGCTCCATGGGTCGCGCGTACACACTGGCGGGCACTTCCCAGCGCCGGTCGCGGAAAGTGGTGCTAACCATAGCATCGAGGTACACCAGTAAAGCGCCAGCGACGACGGTAATAGCCAGCAGGATTTTCCAGAACAGGTGGGGCGTCTTTTTCATGCCCGCGCAGTGTACATCAGAGTGGCGGTGGACTCAGTGATCTCGCATAATAGCGCTGCTTTTTGGGACAGGAACGCAAGCGGTGAAGAAATACAAGGTATATGGGATTGGCAATGCGCTGGTGGATACGGAAATCCAGGTAGAGGATGAAGAACTCGCGAGCATGGGTGTCGAGAAAGGCCTGATGACCCTGGTTGATGAAAAACGCCAGCACGATCTCGCCCACCACTTGCGGGGCCACATGGTAACTGCAAGCCGGGCCAGCGGCGGCAGCGCCGCCAACTCGATGATCGCCACCGCACGTTTCGGCGGACCGACCTTTTACTCATGCAAGGTTGCCAGCGACGACAACGGCGACTTTTACCTGGCCGACCTGGAGGCCGCCGGCGTTGCACACAACTGGGCCGGCAACCGGCAGAGCGGTATCACCGGCCGCTGCCTGGTGCTGATCTCTCCCGACGCAGAGCGCAGCATGAACACCTATCTCGGTATCAGTGAATCCCTGGCACACACGGAGCTGGTGCCCACGGCGATCGAACAGTCGGAGTATGTGTATATCGAGGGTTATCTGGTCACTTCGCCAACCGGGCGCCAGGCGGCGATCCAGGCGCGGGAGACCGCCGAGGACAGGGGTGTTAAAACCGCGCTGAGTTTCTCCGACCCCGGTATGGTCGAGTTTTTCCGCGAGGGTATGCAGGAGATGCTCGGCGACAAGGGGGTAGACCTGCTGTTCTGTAACGAGGCGGAAGCCCTGTGCTGGGCGTCTACTGAAGACCTGCAGCAGGCTGTCAATGAACTGTCGAAGGTTGCACGCCAGTTCGCCATCACCCTGGGTGCCCGCGGTGCGCTGTTGTTCGACGGCGAACAACAACACCAGGTCGAACCCTACGAAGTCGAGGCGGTGGATACCAACGGTGCCGGCGACATGTTCGCCGGCGCATTCTTGTATGCCATCACCCACGGCCAGGATTTTCCCAGTGCGGGACGTTTTGCCAGCGCCGCAGCGGCCAAGGTGGTTTCACGCTTCGGTCCGCGGCTCAGCGCCAGCGAGCACGATAGCCTGATCGACGAATTCTTCCCGGGGCAGGGCTAAAAAAGGCTGCCCTGCTTACCTGAGATATCGTCGAAGGAGGTTCCGACGAAATGCAGGATGCCGTCCGCAACCGGAGCGAGCTGCTTGTCGATGTAGTGCTGATAGTCCAGGCCGGCACTGACGTCATCCGCCGGCTCCGCTCCCTGCAGGGTAATTACGTACTCCACCCAGTCACCCCTTGCCGGCGGTGAGTTGCCCCGCTCCCGGGTCAGGCGGGCAGCCTGCACATGGGGCGGTATATTGCGTTCGTAGTCGTCGAGGCGCCGGCGCAAGCGCTTGCGATAGACCAGTTGTTCGTCCATCTCACCGGCTTCCACCCCTGCCACGACACGGCGAATATAGTCCTCGAAAGGCTCGTCAAAAAAGATCCGTCGATACAGTTCGCTCTGGAACTGCCGGGCCAGGGCCGTCCAGTCCGTGCGTACGTTCTCCAGCCCCTTGAACACAAGCGTCGATTCCCCATCCTGCTCGACCACGCCCGCATAGCGCTTTTTGCTGCCCTTGTCGGAACCCCTCACGGTGGGCATCAGGAAACGGCGATAGTGGGTTTCGAATTCCAGCTCCAACACGCTGTCGATACCGAATTCATCCGCCAGTCGCTCCGACCACCAGCGATTCAACTCCGCCTGCAGAAAGCGGCCGCGCTGCTCGACATCGGCGCGGCTGTCTGTGCCCACCGACACAAACACGGAATCTGTATCGCCGTAGATCACTTTGTCGCCCAGGGCCTCGATGCGGTCGCGGGTTTCCTGGATGATCTGGTGACCACGCCGGGTTATGGAGCTGGCCAGGCGCGCGTCGAAGAAGCGACAGCCGGTGGTGCCGAGCACACCGTAGAAGGAATTCATGATGATCTTGATGGCCTGGGACTGGGCCCCATCGCCTCGAGACTTGGCGGCATCGCGCAACTGCCAGAGGTGCTGAATGATACCGGGTAGGATATGTCCCTGCCGCGCAAAGCGGGCACCGAGAAAGCCGGCAATGGTAGTAGCCTCACCCTCCTGCGCTGCCAACCCCAGGGCCAGGCCAAGAGGATCAATGTAAAAGGTGCGGATAATACTCGGGTACAGGCTCTTGAAGTCCAGTACCAGGACGTCATCGTAGATGCCAGGTAGCGAATCGAGCACGAAACCTCCCGGGCTTGCCACCTGCTCGCGGCTGGCATTCGGCGCGACGAAGCCCGCCCGGTGCAGGCGCGGCAGGTACAGGTGGTCGAAGGCTGCAACCGATCCCCCCAGGCGATCCATCGCCAGACCGGTCATCTCGCTGCGGGCCACGGCGAACTCCAGCAATCCGGTGTGCTCAAAAATCTCCCAGACCAGTTCACAGTCGCGCAGGTTGTACTCGGCCAGCGCATTCTTATCGGCAAGGAAAAGCTCGCCGATCTGCTCCCCGCGCTGTCCGCCCTTCAGTAATTTACCGCTGCCGAGTAACTCCCTGGAGACATTTTCCAGGGAGAAGCTTTCGAAGCGGTAGGTGGCCGTGCGCAGGACTTCGATTCCATCCAACACCACCCTTCCAGGCAGCTGTACGGTTTTACGCTCGCCCTCATCGTCGAGTTCGCGCCAGTGGGCCTGGCGGCGCCCGCGACCCAGGGGCAGTCGCATTTTGAGTTTGTCCGCCAGGCGCTGCAGGAACCAGAGGTCAAAATTGATGACATTCCAACCCACCAGCACATCCGGATCGATCTCCTCGAGCCAGTCGCAAAAAGCACTGAGCAGCTCCCGTTCATTAGGGTAGCTGTCGACCCAGGGCAGGCTTGCACCCTCCCCGCGCATGAAAACCCTGCGCACCTCCTCCCCATCCCAGACCGCATAAGCGGCGATCGAGTAGAGTTCTATGCCGCTCATAGCCGTTTCAATATCAATGGACAGCATGCGCAGTTGCGGGCGGTAATCGCTGCGACGCACCCGTATGTCGCCGCCCTCCTGGCGGTACTCCAGGGAACCCTCGACAAAGCGCTCCATGAGAAAACGCTCTACGGGATTAATATCCGCCTCCAGCGGGTCCAGGCCCGCCTCCTGCAAATGGTCCCGGGCCTGGCGCAACTGGCGCTGGCTGCGAAAGTAGAATCCAATGACCGCGTTCTGCTGGAAGTCCTGCAACTCCAGTTCCTCCACGCGATAGGCGAAACTGTCTCCCAGCAGCTCCCTGGCCCGCTCCAGGTCCGGCCGAGACAGGAAAAACACGGCTTCCCGCGCGGGAATCAACAGGCAACAGGGACCGGCCTCTGTACTGAGCCAGAGCTCCAGCTCAATACCGCGCTCAGTGTCGCGCCAGTTTCGGGTCAGGATAAATCCCGTGTGCATTTGCATCGCGCCGTCATCGACTATGCTTGGGAGACAGGCTCCGTTAATCTATAGGCTAGCACCCAATCGCTGGCAGGGCAGGACACGCATGAGCAAGCCGACAATCAGTGACGATCCGCTCTACCAACTGCTGCGCAGTGAGCAGATCCGTGAGTTCAACGAGCAGCGGGACAAGCTGGATACCGCCAAACTGAAAAGCGGAGATTACCGCGGGCGCGACCTGCGCAACATGGACGCCGCCGGCCTGGACTTCAGCGACTCCTATTTCCGCAACGCGGACTTACGCGGAATCGATTTTCGCGAGACCAACCTGGAAGGCGCCAGCTTGATCGATGCCAAGGTGTCGGGCACATATTTCCCGGACGCTCTCAGTGCCGAGGAGATCCGGCTCTCGCTGGATACGGGTACCCGGTTGCGTTACAGGCGCTAGCCCTCTGACAGGAGGAGCCGAAGATCTATGATCGCCGCGTTGGCGCGGCTGATATAGGACGCCATCACCAGTGAGTGGTTGGCCACCAGGCCAAAGCCGCTGCCATTGAGAATCATCGGACTGAAGACTGTCTCCTGGGTGGCTTCCAGCTCGCGGATAATCTGCTGCAGGCTGACCCGGGCGTTTTTCTTTTCCAGCACTTCCGCAAAATCGATCTCCGCTGCACGCAGGAAGTGTATGAGCGCCCAGGTGGTACCGCGGGCAGTAAAAAACACATCGTCGATTTCCAGCCAGGGTGTCTGTACGAACTGGTCCGAAGGGGCGCGTGTTGCCTGGGTGGCTTCGGCGTCGCCGGCGAGGTCTGTATTCA
>Ga0056115_1000301_pt1 | contig 23286 bp, 15 predicted proteins | sample WorMetOlspDAHAB1_FD_77007 | JGI IMG/M metagenome (GOLD analysis project Ga0056115, IMG submission 77007) | Marine gutless worms symbiont microbial communities from Max Planck institute for Marine Microbiology, Germany - Olavius sp. DAHAB.1 ...
ACAGTTCTAATACATCACGCTATAAATAGACCGTGAAATGACGTCAGGGGTACATCTTTCATCAGAAGTTGGTAGGATAACTTCAATAAGACCAAAAATCGTTGTCATGATAAAAACAAAGAGATAACTGTAACATAGCCAAATTGATTAACTAGCTAACAGCTTGAAGGATATGCACATCGTTTTTATAATAAGTATATTGTTTTTCGTTTAATTTTGTCATTATTTTTCTCCAACAGCGAATTTTAACATGTTTCGTCCCACGTTGATCGACACGTTGGGCCTTGGGTGGACTTGGCACTTGTCAATTGTCATAGCCAATTTGTCATTGTCTGGCCGGCAGAGGTTTCGAGCAGTGTATTCTTGGCTTCCTGGCACTGTATGCGGAAAAGGATGATCGGTTCGAATAGAAATCTAATTCCATTAACTGTTAGGCCTACTGCAGTGTTTGATTGAGTAGAGTTTAACGCCCAACCCGACACAATATAGGTCATTTTACTATCGAGTCGACAACAAATTTATACTGTTATGGCACGCCCAACAGAGCATAAACGACTGTAAAAGAAGACTAATAACTGTTTATATCGAAGCTTTTAAATCTGTTGACAGTCGGTCGCAGCATTAGCATCTATGTAGGCCTATGCCTGCTTGTTGCATGTTTCGATCACAAACATTGCGTGCGCTACGCGGGTGTTCATTCTCGGACATTGACAGTGTCACCCAACAACAAAACGAACTATGTGGGCTACGAAACGTTGCCCCGTCTAAACGGGTTATAAACAGACATCAGAGAGATGCTGACATTCGTTCAAAGATTAGCTTATACATGTATGTTTACTCTCTATATTTAGTTTTATTGTTAATGACATATTTATCCAAAAAAAGAAAGCATCTACAAACTTATCAATAAATCGTATTAAATAGTATTAAAGCCGCCAACGAGATTAGATTTTTTCTCACTATAATAGTTTCACTTGATATTAAATATAATATGCATAAATTATTGTGCGTTAGTCGTGAAGATGCGAGTTTTTATGATGTCAGCGCTCCCTTTAGCATCAGTTCGCCCTAGCAGGTTAACTATCAATAAAATCTAATCAATTTTATTTGAATAAAGTGTTGTTCAGTCCTGTGACAATCTTTTAGATGTAAATTCGCGTTAAAAATTCAGTGATCTCCATTTTCTTTTTACAGGTTTTCAATTACGATTTTATACATATTTATATATTTGTACATTTGCACTAACTGTAGTTATTGTACCCATCTCACAGCTGCAAGAGGAGTAACTGATGACGTCACAAACTGAGTCATGCATAGAACATTAATTCACCACCTTACAGCAGGCTTCTTCTAAGCTCAAAAGTAATGAAAAATGTAGCCGCACTGATGGTTTATCACGATTTTATTGATAAGTTGGTACGGTGGTTTACTTGTTTTGAACTACCCTGTATGTAACATCCCTGCTTCAATAGCAAAATACGCCCAATAGGCCACAGTTGAAGGACAGTGACTGTTAGCTCATAAAAACAGTCTATTGCAATAATAATTAATACAACAGTTTTCACAGTATATGGTGTCTGTGAAGGCAGGCCTACATGCAGGCTTAATTGTCAAATCTGTCATCAACTTGTCATCAACATCAATGAAATATATCACCGAAAAAAACATGTCATAACCACGAGCGTGTATCCGCTAGCATTTGTCTGGTCTCAGTAATCACTCCAATTAGCCATACATCTTCACAATTATGGTGGTTGAAGCAAACTCTAGACGAAAGAAAGGATCGATATAGGCCTACCAACGTCTGCCTACCAACGTTTGCGTGCAAAAATATAGTTGACTATAACACAACAAACATTTACGTCTATACACTTTAGCTTTTATTATTATTATATGTTTATTACGCCAAAAGGCAGCACAATATGCACACATCCAAAACGATAATAAAGAACTCGAAAATGCTTTGACGAAAACTACGCACAAGATCGTTACAGTTGACGTTTTTCTTTTTATGTTACCCGCAACGACCACGAATCATCAATAGCGAACTAGCCGAGCGGTTGCACTGCAGCATTCAGTTCACGTTGTGAACTGCGCCCATGACAGCAATTTGTGCCACAGTCTGACTGCAAGCTGCACGCGATACTCGGCGATTTGACGTTCCGCGCATAATGAAATACAGCCAGAATGCGAACTAAACTCACTGAATTAACAGGTGTTAATTGACGACAATAAATAAAGTTGGTACTAATTCTATTTCAGTCAAAGGCCCACGAGCATAATCTGCGAAGTTAACAGGTCAACAGTCACTGTAACATGGCATATATACCGTTCTTGGTTAGGTCCATTAGCAAGAGACAAAGGACAATAAAAACAGTAAACAGCTTTCGCTGCCGTTTTGAGAAATTGAGATACCGTCATTACTGCTGGCCTAAGGAAATAAAAAATTCGCAGTTCGTGGGCTTTGATCGCGCTGGATGATCAGCGTTTAAGTGAAATCCAGATTTAATCTAGTTAAAATGGCATTTGCCACAGAAAAATCATAAGAACTTTTAACGTCCATGGTGCAGGGTCACTGTGCCTGGTTATAAGCGCTTATGAGTAACGCGAATAAACGTGAGGTACCGTGGCGTCATTGAACCGAACATAATAGCAACGCCTCCACGTTGGAGGTATATGTATGAAAAATGAACGAGCTTATGGAACGAGTTTACGAGCACAGAACTTTTACGCCATGGTTATTTCAGACCGTGCATTTCGACTGGCGTCTAATTAGATGCAAAATATTTGGCAAGCATACGTGAGTTTACGACGTTAGACTACGGTGAAGTGGTAAAGTGCGGCAATAACTACAGTAGACAGAATGACGTCACTGTCACGTATTCTATCTAGTTGACTGTGCGCTACTGCTTCAGGGACAATTGTATGCTTTCGTCATTTATTATTTGCAAATTGCATTCAATCGCTGTGCAATTGTGTATAGTTTAGATGCTTTTTAGGATTCTAACATACTTCTATCATTGCTTACGCATCCCTGTATGAGCGCTTCCTCTGGCATCAGCTTGCCTTAGCAAGCTGTGGATTCTATGTCTAACGATCTTTTGGATGATGATTAATGCAAAAATTTCTTTGATTTTCATATTTTGTCCTGTTTATGGTTTTCAAACATTATTTTATCAGATGCGTTGATTTTACCCGTATCGTAGCTTTAAACACAGCATTAAGTGATGATGTCACAAATTAGTTCACACACAGAATATCTAATACATAGGTATCATCATAGTCTTGTGCTCATTTTGTGGTCGAAACTGATGAAAAGCTACTCTTAATGGCTGGTTTTTAATACGATTTAATGATGATTCGCGATAGTGGTTACTTTTATGGGTCACCCTGTAGATCTCTTCGTCGCTGTTGCTATACTATATATATTGTAGTCTGTATCCGCTGCGTAGCGTCTCGCATTGCACTAATAACTTACATCGGTTGACGATTCGGCGAGGCAAAGCGACTTTCGTGTGCATGAAATGTTGCCGTGCCGTCTACTGTGATTAGCTGCGCCGACTCCTACATTGTACCCAAATCGCGTTCTTTTTCGTTTAGTTTTTGCGTCGAAACAAGAAGGCTCTGAGCTGCCGCGATTTAAAATCGGTTGCAATCTGTCGTCGTCAATTTTTTCGCCTTCATGCTCCACTTCATAGTTTGTGAAGTTCGTCATTTTGGTGTAGGCATACTAAATTAGCGTTCACATTATTTTATTTTATTATGAATCATGGGGCCAGGCGTATACATATAGCACAGATTATGTATATGCCTGGCCCCATGATAATTTCAATTTCAGTCTTGAGTCAACACATTACAACTGTTGTCAGTACTATCTCTCAGTAACGACAATTCTCATATAAACGAATAGCTCTAATCTCACTGGCAGTTTTTAATACGATTTTTGATCATTTGGCAGTAGCTTACTTTTTTGGGCCACCCTGTACAGTTGACTGCGCTGATGTTACGAGCACAAAAACGACCACGCAACATGGCCTATATTAAGTGCAGTGACGTCTGTGGCCGAGTATAAAATCACGCCACCACCATGTTGGAGGTACACTCAGTTCGAGTCACAATACGTAATATGAATTTTTTTTATTCGAGGCAATTCGCAGACCGTGCATGTCGACTGCCGATTCTACACATACTAGTTTGCAGAAATACAGCATACCTCCAAGCTCCAACATGGTGGCAGTAACTGTTGAAAGAATGACATTAGTGCATCCTGTATAACGATAATGTGTTCATAAGGCAAAGGCTTACAATTAGCAAACGACCGGTTATTTTTCCGGTAAGCAAACATCGCCGCCGCCGCCGAAATTTGCCTTGCGCGTAAAGTTCAAGTCTGGCCAGTTCATTTGCCGAGACCAAATACTGTCAGCGGACAATTGCCAGCTAATTCTTAAACCATCACACGGAAAGCGGAGCAATTCATCAAATATTAGACGCAGTAATTTCCAGGACAGCCAACACTAAATTACGCAATCCATTCGTCTCATAATCTATCTTGTTGTAAAGGTCTAAAGGATGATATGGACATGCGCAATTTAAGATCACCAAGAAGTAATACCAGAAGGAACTTTATTTCTTCAAACAATCGCACAAATCAAGTAAGTCTATAGCTAAAACTAATTACTGCAAAAGCAGGTAGAATAATCATACTGGCATAATGTCAGATTATCTGTCAGTAAGATATACAAATACATCATGACAGGTAGGCTTTACGGTACTTTGAAATAAATATAAACATATTGTCAATGTACATGGTTGTACAGCATACAAAATATACAAGGTGTCTTTGTAAAAAAATGCCAAAGAATTTATCGCAAGTATGCACATCAAAATCATTAGAAACCAGCCAATAGAACTTTCTCAGTTTGAAATCGATTGGTTGGTTTGTTGCAATTCAGTAGAATTTTCAGCATAAATAGGCTATATGGTGCCTAAAAAGTTAACGTTTAACATGTTTAAATAAAAAAAATTACCTTGGGAGGCTTGGGTGTTGCGAGTTAGGAAAAATTGTTTTAAAACTATTATTACTAAACAAATGAACAAGTTGTATTTTGGACTGCTCAACTAACATGAAATAAGAACCAAAAAATCACGTGCATACAAAATTCATGTAGCTACTGCAAAATGCGTAACCACTTAATGCATACACTTAATTTCCTAACAAAAAACCGCATGTGATACGTATATTAATAAAACGTCAACAATAACTGAAAACCAAACAAAAAACTTAAATAGTTTAGTGCCATTGAAGCCAAAAAAACGAATGCAATTTAAAAGCATGTGCATCAGAGCACAGAGTAACGCAGTAGACTGGCCACGTGCAACAACACACCTCAACATGTCAAGCCTGACTCTCCCCCCCCAAAACCAACCTTTCAAACAACATTACCTGAAGGCAAAGTACACACCTGCAATAATGACAAAACCAAAAGCACAAAATTCGTCTTCAAAATTACGTTGGTGGAACACCCTTCCGTACTAAAAGCATGTTAGCATGACCACTGACCGAGCAGTATCTGCTACTAGAGCCAAGGCTCTGCTTCGGGTTTTGGAGCCTTAAACATGGGTAGATTTATAAACATCAGCGCTCTATTAAGGTAAAATGAAATATACTATACCATCAGACAAGTGAAAGCGGCAAAGTTTTAGGAATTAACAACCTTAAGACTGACATGAATCATCAACAAAGTATTCTGCAGAGCAACTGCAATGGTAAAACCATTACCTACTTGGAAAATAATACGACACCACACTGACTGATTTACGCCCCACGACGTAAGACACCAGCTAGCTCACTATTAACCACTTAACTTCACAGTTCACACAATAACAATTTCACGGCGACGGCTTTGCATAACTTCAACATCTGCAAACTGAAATTAGTTCTTTCGAAAAATGAGACGCAAGTGGACAGACTAAAACGAGCAGAAAATTGCACATTGACGGTGCTTGGGTCCCATCAAATGGCTGCAAACTTTTTTTAATGTACAAACTGTAGACAGCTAGTTTACCACAAGTTTTGAATCTAATATGTCAACAATTACACTACATGGGTTTATTCCAGCCGAAATTTTAAAAACCTTATCATACAGCAAAGAATGGTAGCAACAGATATTTTTGTATCGAGCTCCTTTTTCAAAGCACAACAAAACAAGCACCATGTCACTGAACATGAGATCACCAATCATGACGTTTGTGGCATAAGACATATTAATACAAATGGCATCATGCCAGACTGACTAGGCTACCACTTAACTTACCACCATTAGTTGCTCAATTACGCAGAAGTATGTCAAGCAATACTCCGAGAGCGAAGACTGATAACGTAAGATAGTACGGAGTGTGGACAGAAATAACTGGAGTTACAATTCTTGGTTTAGTCTCGGCAAAATGTTACATGTGAATACCCAATATTTCGAGTAATTATTATTCAATATCACAGCACTTATCCAACTCATGCTAAGGGTAGGAACCAAGACGTAGCAACTCAGATGCTGTCTGGAACGCACTGTGAACGCGACGCGAGGCCAAAACGTGCAACAATGCGTGATCGTCTCTGAGTCACCGATCGAGGTGTCTCAATGAGCTTGTTGACCTGAGGAGCAGCGCCAGAAGCAGGGCATTCCTGCGACTCACCAACTTCCGGAAAGACTTCGGGAGTAGCTTCTAACGTCGTGGGATCTACAACGGCATCGTCCACGGTGTCCGCCTGGATGGGCGAGCACATGTCCTCGTTGACGGAAGACCCGCGGAGGATGCGTTCCTGCACCTCGGACACATGATGAGCCATTGCTGGCATCGGTGGATAGCCGACAGCAACAGTATCAGAGATGGAACTTCCAACAGAAGCGGTGGCATTCTCTTTGCCGGAGACTTCATCACACGAAGCATTATCATCAGACAACTCTACAGCATTCACAGGTGCATCGTGTTGGAATGCTGAAGCATTTGACGTCGATGATGTCGGAAGCGAATGCATTCTAAACAGCGACTGGTCCGATAATGTCGACTGATAGAGCGTCGTTGGTAGAAATTGAGCAGCGAACTGTAGAAGATCGGAGACGGGCGTTCGACACAGCGGAGTCCGCAAGCCTCTCTTTTCGTCTTCAGACAGCATCAGGAAATCTAGTGCACGGCACAATCAACCAATCGAATCAACAAGAATTTCTACAGCACATCGTACAAAACACGCTGGGAAAGATTAGCAAAGAACAGGCGGATATAACGAAAAAAAAAACAAAAATTAAAGTTAAAAAGAGAAATATAAAGATTAAAAAACTATAAAAACAATAATATCTAACCGCCCTTGATACTGATTGACTGATCAACTGCGACTTTAAGGCATTGTAAGCACAACTGCTGTGCCTTAAAACTATATTATTTAGTTAAAAGGTTGATATCAGTGAGAAATTGTGCCTTAGGGAATGTAGTAATACATAAGGACTTAGGAGGCAAGTATTGTTTTCTATTATTTTCATATTTGAAACACACAGATCAGATGTGCTCAACCATTAAAACTCGGTGGAAATCATCACAAGTAGAAGACCAGGTTTTCCTTAGAAGACAGCGAGTTAAATGAGCACGGGATGTCCAATTAGAAGCTAAAAGTGAACGTAAACACACTGAAAAATGTTTGTATATATTTACTTGCACAGGTACTGGCAGCCTACTGAACAACCACCAAAAAAACAACACACAAAGAAAAACCAAATACTTATGTCGATACGGTGTACCTTGTATGCTAGCCAGCGAGTCGAATCGGATAAGACTGGAAGGCGGTCGCTGCGTTAGTGGCATCAGAGCTGGAGATGGGAGGTTTGAAGGCAACGGAGCCGACAGTAGGTCCGCAGACGCCAAGCTTAGCTGGAGACTCAACAGCTCCTCATCATCTGATGAAGAGCCACAAAACACCAAAAAAGTTCAGCAATAACGCCAGAAGCCAATGTGCGTCACAGACAGGGACTATGTTCAGCCTAGGCAACAGCCCAAGCCCGCACACACGGACTATGGCCTGCGATCATACGTAGCCCTTGATCTGCCGTTTTAATGGTTTCCACCCCCATAATCCATGTAAATACATGGACCACTACTCATTTATCGACCCCACAGGAATGGAAGGCTGACTTGCAGTGGACAGTTTACCCACAAAGTCAACATGTCAACCATAGATCAGGCACAGGAGAGTCCACTTGATAAAGACTGATGAACTACCAGTAACCAACCACTGAGCTACGTCTCCAAACAACAAAAGTAACATTTGAGTAAAACCAACAAGAGGGTCCAGTCATCCACGGACAACACGGTATAACATCCTTCCTCTGTGCCTCAGGATCATTGTATCTCATCGATGCTATATCGGTGGCTTCCTGTTGTTGATCATGTGATCACACGTCACATATGCAAGGCTTGACAATTTTGAGCTTCTTGTGTCTTTTCCTTTGACATATGCGTCACAGCCAATGACTTCACCAGACATTAAAGCCACTGCATCTGTGTCGTGGCTACCCATCAGCCTGCGAAGCTTGGGGTGTATAGGCCTCCCCAGTCGCAAACTATGCGTCAAACTCAATCTCTAAAACACAAACGGACAAAAAATCAAACGAATAAAAGAGATAAACGGAGTAACGGACAGACACCAGGAATCGAATTTGATGCATTTTAACTCCCTTCCCCTTAAATTTCTATGAAGCATCGAGCTTGGTCACGCCCCTGACAGGCACAATAGACAAACAGACAAACAGATCATCAGGCGTGTCTCTCCATTTGTCTGTTTGTGTCTTAGATGGAGTTTAATACTAAGGGCCGTCGTAGCAATAATTGGCAAAGTGGGAAGTCAACGTTGCTGACTGCACGCCACACAAGCACCTTCCCGCCAATTTACAGCTCCAGCACTCCACAACAACTTCCTCCATAACTTAAGCACTGGCAGGGGAGACTCGCATTGACCAACACCCTGACAGATCCGATAATGGGTCCCCAGTGGTGCCACAGCTGGGGTCGATAATAACTTGCTAAATATAACAACACTGCCTCAGCTAATTGAGTTACTGGAAATGCCGTCTTTTGATAGAGAAATGGCGAAATGCTAAAGGCCTGGACGGTGTAGCCCCAGTCAGGAAGCCAATCGAAATGGGATACAGTTCCCAAACATCCCCCGGTCTCTTCTTGTCCATAGAGATCACATCTTAAAAGAAACAAAATTAATGCAAAATTATCAGACGAAACTCCTTCATACCAGCATCCGTGTAAGGGAGATATGAAGATGCTATGGTGCTCGCACCAGCCGGAATCAACTTTTCTGTACAAAAAAAAACTAGAAATTACAAGCCATTGCAAAAATGTCACACTCATTACACTATTGCAACCCACAGTCTTGGCAGTATCCCACATAAAATCTCAAGTTCTTAACACCGTATGGATTCGTCGGTTGGTTGAGATTTAACAGCTCTGTCTGCACTATAGGCTATATCATGAGTGACATTTAAAATTGCAGTTTAGTTAAAGGTTGATATAGATGAGAAAGGTAACGAAAACGATTATGTTTTGGAGATGACATCATATAGACTCAATCGAGTGGTGTGCGTTTACAGTTTCACAAACAGTCAATTGATTGACAAGAACAAAAAATAAACAGCAAAATTCAAAATAAAAAGCAACTGAATCAGAGACGAGTGGATTCCTGCCTTTCTGAATATATTATGCCAGTCTGTTAAGACTGTGTGGCTCAGTTTATATGAGAATTGTCGTTACTGAGAGATAGTACTGACAACAGTTGTAATGTGTTGACTCAAGACTGAAATTGAAATTATCTACTGCTAACTGCATGTTTGTACACTTTTTAGTATTATTTTAGTTCCTTTATAGTTCTTTCTTCATATTTTTTATGTGTACTACTTGTGCGATTTCATTATAAATAAATAAGTAACTGACAAACAGAAAAAACCATGTAATAGTTTTCACTGCCTCGTGAGACACTCAAGTGAGAAAAACGTACGGTGGACTTAATCTGCAGGTCCAAAGCACACAAACGGCAACTTACCCTGAAATCGCGGCATCAGAGTAACGATCTGCTGACTGCAGCTCTTTCCACGGAGTGAAATCACATGAGGCACTGCGAGCAGCAACGAGACCAGGTTGCAATGGCCGTATGTGGCTGGCGACAGCGCCACGTGGAAATGCTGCTTGTACATGTACTCAAACCGCAGAAATGGAATGTGGCCACGATTCAGCATTAGCAGCGTCCGAGCATCGCGTGCAAACAGCTGCAGCGGGCGCAGTCGCAGGATGGCCTCACAGCTGCCCTCTGAACTCATCGCAATCACCTACACAAACGAAATCGACAAAGTTTATATAATCCACAATCATCGGTCTGATTTTGTTTATGTTTTTCTATGTATGTTCACAGATTGCATATTACACAAAAAGTGGGGAATTGCAGGTCTTCTCACTCTCCAACAGCTAGCAATACCTGCTAATATGACTTAATTTTAAGACATTTTTCTCACATCGGGATAGGTGGAAAATTGTACTTGCATTGGCAGTTGTGGCTCTGCCTAAGACCCCACTTGAGAAGCTTACAGCACTTCCACAGACTCCATCCTGGTTAAACCAATGAGGTGAGGAAAAGAAGGGGAAAGAAAAGAGGGGACATGGGGAGGGGATGACAGGAAGGACCCAACCAAGTTTGGAATAAGTCGATGCCTACGACCAATCACACTTACGAATCTGGTGTTGAATTTGGAACAGTGGTCGATAATGGAAATAACACCGTCAGATTTTGGTGGCAGGCCTACTATCTTGTGACTTTATGGGACCTCTTTGACATTGGTTTGGAGTTGATTTAAAGTTCCAAGATAGTCGGTATGGTAGTCGGAATAGTATGTGCTCTATTACCTTTATGTCATTAAGAAGTAGGCATAAATCAAGTTCAGTCAAGCAACAACTGTCCATTAAGTTGATCACTGAATGCATCAGTGAAATGTTACCCCAAAATGCAGTTAAAAAAGCTATCTGGCTGTATGCAAGTTGAAAGCTCCATTAACAGAAAGTACATAAATTACAATAGTCACAATAAACAAATGTCAGCAGAGTGGCTTGTGCTTCAATTAATCGATTGTCAAGGATTTTTATAGAGCCTCCTACAAGACACAGACATTAACAATATAAAATATGCAAAAAAAGGAAAAAAACGAGAAAAGTGATATAAAACGTGGAGCAAAAACCACAAAAACTGTTGAACTACAAAACAAACCGTTAAAACATATCATGTTTAAATGTCAGCGATATGCTTAGGAAAACCGTTCTGCCTTAAGACAAAGTGTTTAGGCGATGGGAACACATCACAACTGTCTTGGAAGAGGAAGACGACAGGATATTTAAACACCGTGACATTACCTCGACAAATCCGGATAACTCATTCTGCAGCTGCGTCAGTCTCAGATCCGAGCCAAACATCTGATGATACTGGGTGGCAAGATCGCTGAAGAGGACGCTGCTATTAAAATGATCCATCATTATCAGCAGCACATCGCACACCAACGCCTGACACGCTTCGTTTGACACCAACTTGACCATCGGCTCACTGTCGCCACTGGACATCTCCACCTGATCAGTGCGTTTTGCAAACAACTTACAATCAGTATGAGCAGCCGAAGATTGTAAATTATCAGAAAACAAGCAGTAACGTTCTAACAACTTTCGATCCATTTAGTTACATCATCCAACTATGCATAAGCTAAAATCTGCTCTACTTTTATGACGTAACTCTTCCTGATTATTTTCAAATTTTCACGGACTAAAAACTTTCCATTCAGCAACACAATTAAGCCTAAAACCGCAATAAACTCGTTTAAATACTGGTTAAATACTGGTGAAAAAGGTAACGTCTTCTCTTTAATCCGTTACAAAAAGAGCTGAGCTTTAAACAATGAACAAGGCCACTGATACACATACAAACATATCCGTGTTAAAGTGAAAGAAATATCAAAACAAAAATAAAATAAATATGAAATTCATGAACTGCAGAATAGCAAACTATCTTCTGCAGACCTTGGCAAGATATGGTATCTTGGCAATCAGGTCGACAACAGTGGCGACTCCAAAGTCCTCAAGGCACACACCCCCTCCACATGTCTTTGCATACGCTCGGAGAAATTCACCGACAGACAGCTGCTGCAACGGACAGCTATGCAGAAGACGGCAAACATTATCCTCGAGCACACTCATCAGTTCTTGCTCCGACAGACAGAGAATTTTTTCACCTCCACCGTCCATCACCTGAAACGATAACAGGCATAATCAGCTGGTGGCTGGTTTGGCGCAGCGGTAAAGGCGTTCCGTCACATCAACGAAGTTAAGCTAAGTCGAGCCCGGTTAGTACTGGGATTGGTGACGACCTTTGGCCGGTTTACCATCCACGTATTTATCCAGGCCATTCAGGCCCACTCAGCCTGGCCATCCCTCCGTGGGCGGTGCAATGAGTACCGGAGACAGTTCGGCCATCTCCGGGAAAAAAAGGCGCCTCTGAAGTTACGACCTTATGGCGCTTTATAAATCAGTTTCTAAATAAATAAAAAATTACACTGACCGAATAAAGGCAACTGGTTCTACAGTAATCAGCGCAGTTAAAACGTGGTTTCCACTGTTATCCTACTTCTTTTTTGGCGTGCACCATCAGGAGTGCATTGCATAGCGCCAAATGTAAGCAACAATCTCTGCAGAGTGGTCGGTTCTGAGCCATATTGATCACTTCGTTCAGGACGAGGATCATTGATTTCAGGTCTTGCTACATATAATCCCGAACCACGTTACATGAAAATGTACCGGTAATCTCTTCCCACTCCTCAAATAAAAACGTCTCAAGCGACTGAAAGTAAAAGCGTTTAGCATGTCGCAAGGGAACTCTAACCTTGATACGATTCAAGCTAGCATACAATAAGCCATTTCTTCTCCAGCAGTGTCCAAAACCATCGCCAGTACTCACTACACTGACCCACAGAGGATGGCCACACTGAGTAGGCCCAAGTGAACTAGAATACACCGAAATGTTACACCCGCCCATCAAAGATGGTCATCAATCCCAATACTCACTAGGCTCGATGTAGCTTAACGTTGTTGATGTGACCAATGCCATTAACACTGTGCCAAACCAGACACCATGTCCAAAGAAAGACCGAAATATTCTATACTACTATGGCAAATAATGTTCCAAACATTTTGTAGTTCATTTTATAGGAGAAAACCCAAAATAGAACATCAGTGTATATGACATACGTAAAGGTATAGGTAAGGTTCATTTATATAGTGTCACAACTGAGGCATATGCCGTCTCAGCACAGCTGTCCTCAGATCCAGCAAACAGTCTAGGCTGCAGTCCAAGCCTGCAGTCACATACTTTGGCCTGTAGCCATACAGCCACACGTAGCCTTAGTCTGCCATGTAACGGTCTCCACCTCCATTATCTATGTAAAGAGTGTCACAATATGATACCTGAACTGCATGTGGAATGGCTTCAAAGAGCTCAATTAGCTTTGTGAATCCGTATGATGCTACACGACACTGGCGGCCAAAGTGATGATGGAACGCCGGGATGAACTTGCTGAACGGCATCTTGTAGTGAGGGCTGTGGCGCAGCAGGTCCACAACATCATGCGCAAAATGTTTCGTTCGCGCTATCTCATCCGGAGTCTGATCTGTTCCCAACACACAAAATACTTCAAGAATTATTTCCTCCGTCGTAATAAGTGGGTCCCAGCAGACAGTTTTGGTAATTTCGGAGGCGGTCTTGACAGCCAATCACGCGAATGATACTGATAAAACTGAACACAGGAAAATACACAACTCCAATTCAACAAACCCACTTAAGACATAATAAACACAATAAGCTGTCCTGATTTAGTGGTCTCTTGTTGGGAAACAAGATGGGCTTATGGTGCCAATCCCGAGCACCACACAGGGCTACAGAAGGGTTTGCACAAACTGTATAATTGTTACGTTCAATACAGCATCTTACCAGGAAGTGAAATCACAAGTGCTAAACCGACACCAGTCACCTACAATACACAAAAAGACATTACTCAGCTATAATATTAATCAATCTATTTATTTATTAAGCAAATTGGCAGCAGCACATGGACATTATGCAGGAAATACATAGTATACAGAGACAAAAACCCAAACGCATTTAAAACAGGAGACATTAAAACTGTACACTTTCTAAATACGTTTTGCTATACGAGTCACACGATACAATATCCCAACATTCACTTTAATTACCATTTTTAACAAGTAAAATCTCAAATTGCTCGACAACGAGTGAAATACCTCAGAAAAAAAATAAGTACAAAGGTTCACTTGTTGCCTTCAAATCTCCTTGCTCGTTAGCTTCCAGGCCCTGATTTCATTTTAATCAGTTTGCTGTTACACGCAGGAGACAGAACCATGCATATTCAATTCATCGTCACCAGAAAGAATAACGAATTTTTGCATATGTATCACCATACAGTCAAAGTAATGTCAACAACGGTAATGTTGTAATTTTCACAGATGCATTTGTTTCTCTATGCAATAATGACTCACCTTTGCAACCGATTCTGGAACGTCATCTAACACATCTTCGATGAAACATACACCGTACTCTGTTATATCGAACTTGCGGCCGATCACTTTCTCTGCAATGAATACATTCAGACAACATCCATGCTCATAATTCGTTGAAATATTTTCCTCGTATAAAGGTGCATGTCGAATTGTCGCTACAGAGGCAGAGGGAATTTCCAATGAATAAATAATATGGATGACATCAGCTCACAGTCATGAACACTGCCATGTGGAGTTCAGGTCAATAAAGGTAAAAAACTGATAAAGTAAGCAAGTAAATAAGTAACTAAGTAAGGATTTCTAATGCATAGTTAATGGGGATTACACTGCGCCTGTGTCCCACTGACAAAATAAAAATGTATTCGGGTGAAGGCTTAGCACTTACATAGCGCTGCAAGCTGCAGTTGCGCTGTGTGTCTCAACACACAAGCCGGCGTTCAGCCTAGGCCACAGCCCATGCCTGCACACACAGACTCTTCACTCTTTGGCCATGCAGGCACACGCAGCCCCAGTTAGCTGTCTCCTCCCTGGAAACCATGTACTTACTTAAATTACTACTCATGTACTGATCCAAGAGGGATGGAAGGCTGAGTTTGTCTAGGTGGCTGACACATAGCAGACAGTTTACCCACAGAGTGGTCACCTGCCAACCAATAAAGATCCTTGTCCATGATGCAAACCTGAATATGCAATACGCATCACATAAAACTGAAGTGTGGCTTCTGATATACGGTAATGAAAGTTGAAATGAAACGAGTGCTGCACAGAATCTGCAATTCACTCACGAAAACAGAGGCACTGTAATAAATATATAAATAAATGACAGTTCGTGCTACATTTCAAAACGGAAATAAGTATAAATGACGTTTGCAAACCATAAACTGCCGGAAAATGTAAGATGCCAATCTGCTTGCTGGCTTGAACCTTCAGAATCCTCAGCATGTCCCCAATGAAGCGTTTGACTTGAGCGCTATGACTGAGAGTAACATATCGTTGGCAGCCGCTGCCCATCACCTATGTCATGAAAACTAACATGTTAACGCATGTGTATAGTGTACGTGCACTTGCCTGGCTACAAGGACTACTGAATCAGATTGTTGTGATCACGTATTCAACAAAGGCAAGCAATTAACTTTAAAATGTTTTAGTTACGTTGAATACAGGACTCAAAAAGTGATGACTAGCTTATAAAAATTTCATCACAGACTTCATGCAGTATTTTTTATATTCGTTGCCAATGGCGTGATACATAAACAAATAAAATTATAATTAATAACGATAATAATATCTGTAGACAGGACGAATACCTTAAAACAAGGAATCAAGTTGGTGCACCTAAGAAAACGTGCATGATAAAAAATCAACACAGAGTAAACAGCTATCAACATAGCACACAAATATGTTTTTAATCATTTGTACTAATGTCCATATCAGTGGTCTCAACCAAGGTTCTGTGCAACTTAAGGGTTCCCTGAACACCAGTCAGGGGTTCCACAGGTTGCCACTAAAGCACTAAAATATAAAAAAGAACAACGAGCATAACTAACGATACGACTATTCTGGCAAAACCAGTTTATTTTTGATTAGGCCATAATTACAGTGAAGTACACATAAATCTGTATCAACTGCTATTATTTTCGTGCATCACTAAGGACAGGAAAATAATGTTTCTGTCCAATTTTAATAGAACAATCCCTTGTGTCACTGCATCACCTAAATGCTCCAAAGGGTTCGATTCCAATAAAGGTTGAAAAACAATGGTACGCTAAAGATATTTTTGCATACCTGAACAACATGAGGAATGGCATCAAACAGTTCAATAAGTTTGATATATCCGTAGTTGGCAATTCGACACTGGCGGCCAAAGTGGCGGTGGTACATCGGTATGAAGCGGTTAAAAGGAAGGTAGCAGCGAGGACTATGCTGCAGCAGCTCAATCATCTCCTGACTAAACTTGGTCAACTGTTGATTCAGCACTGGACTGCTACGCAGCACGTCACGAGACAATGCTCCTACAACATGAGCAGCAACAAAAAAAACAATTATATCAATAACATCGATATACATTCACGGCTCTTTGCACAACCTATGCGCAAGCACTGCATAAGCACAAGCATACACTGACACATCATCTCGATCAACAGACTCAAATTTTCATTTTTAGTGAAAACTGGACGAGTTCACCTGATCTGCAACTGTCTACCAGCAATACAAACATTACAGTGTTTTGACAAGCTGTCACGACACACAGCAAATAAGTCAGTAACTAAAGGGACTGAAGTGTCTGATAATGACACAAGTCATTTCAAGGGAGCAGCACAAAAAAGTCAGGAAATAAACAGCTAAAAAGACGAGTCGTCAGACGACTGCAACTTCAGGGGGACGGTGAAGATGACGTGATGTGGTAGTTCATTCCAGACACACACAGCGACAACCGGGAAAGCTCGGCCACCGACAGTGGACAACCGTTTATGATGTACGATCAGTGATGACGATGACACTGAGCGAAGACGACTTGTGACTGCACGCACATCCAGCAAATGAATTTGAAGATTTATGCATAGACCGTTAGGTCCTCCGCGAGGGAGCTCATCCCCTCTGACCTTCAGCCAGTGAAGTTAGATCGAATTAAGCTAGCATAAAATAAGCCTGTATGTCAGCAGGCCTGCAGAACTCGACGTTTCTTCCCCAGCAGTGGCCGAAACCATCGCCAGTAGGTTGTAGGGATGGCCAGGCTGAGTGAACTAGTGGCCTGAAAAATACGGGAATGGTAGACCTGCTGGAGGTGGTCACCAATCCCAATACTAAACGGGCTCAACGTAGCTTAACTTCGTTGACAAGACCCGACGCCAATGCCACAGGATTAAGGTCAGTAATAACTGGCTAAATGAAAATGCTGCCAGTTACCATCAGCACCAGTTCTTCTGTTTTCTGCCCAGTGAATTCTTCTGCAGCTGCCGTTCGTGGATGAAATCTCGACACCCGAGACGCACGAGATCAGATGTTCCAGTGGCGCTCCGCCTTGCAGCACCGGGCGAAGTGGAGCAAATTCAGCGGCAAAGCACTGCGGGAAACTGGAAAATGTTTGCACACAAATATGAACAAACGTCAACAACAATAATAATAATTATTATTATTGCAGCAATCAGAGTCCGTATCGCACTACAGCGTCGCAGAATTAATAACAAGCACGAGCAAAGTCTTGAAATAATGCCTAAAACATTGAGAGATAGTGACGAGTGTCTGAGATATTCACTTATTCATTCATTAATTCATTAATTAGTTCAAACACAGAAAAAAACGACAACGGCCAAAAGCATGACCTCAGTAAGTGGACAGTTTGACTTAGGGCACAACGAGTTGATTACAACTATGAGAACATAGGTGATAACTTGATGGTCAACTTGTTAGTGGAATTCAGGGGACCACACCTGCGTCCTGCATTATGATGGAAAAAGGGGCAAAAGCATACAAAACATACCTTTTCTCCATTATATTGAACTGGTATAGCTATGGATGTCAAATGATATGTATGACTCCATTAAATGGACTCAGAATTTATTACTATCAGCAGCTTATCCAGCTGCCTTGAAAAATAGAATCATAAGTGTCTGTGTTATTGTGACAGTGGGAAGTCCATTCGCTGATGTCCATCTCCTACCAGACACTGCAGCTTCAAGTGCACTGCTGATACAACTAGAGTTGCTTAGAAGGCTAAGAAAGTGGCTCAGTTGATAAGAATGTGGCACTGAAAATCAACTTCTTACACGATTATGGAATGCATTATTACATTCTTATATAGAACACAGTTTAGCCACTTCCCAGGAGTTTGATGTACAGGAAACTTTTACAGTGGCACAATAAAGACCTGTATCAAAAATGCTAACCGGACATTTCACTGACTAGCCAACTCGCGGTCAGTCAATAACTGGTAAACTTGCACAGTAGACAACTTATAAACTGGACGATTTGTAGACAAGTTAATTCAAAAATTGTCAAGTGGATAATTTGGGTTAGATAATTGCTCTCTTAAGTGTGATTTCCAAAATAATTGCAGATCCACAAATTGACTAGTCCATGAATAGTCCAGTCCACCAGAGTTCTAGTCAGCAAGTTGACCAGTCCGCAAACTAGTGTGTTGGCAAATTAAACCAGTTTCCGCAAAAAAAAACACACTTCACAAATTTGCAGTTGCAGCAGGTTCTTGGTACCATTTTAGTTCTAGTACGAAAACATTTGTCACAGTAAGCTCCAGAATGAGTGTTAACTGGTACACGCAGTTGCAAAAAAGGTAACAATCAATTACTGCTCAAAATAATTGGCATACAAACACATTCACAAGCAAGCTCATTATTATCGTCAGATATTGGATAGTGGCCTATAACAGACGCTGTTTCTGGATTTCCATCAACAAGGACGGACAACCAGTCCAGTTCAGGTCAGAGGTTTATAACACGTGCTTCTTACAGCCCTAATGGCAGTCACAAGAGCATGATTAAATTTTGCCCATTGGTCTGACAATGGCAGTGTCTACGTTTGTCTGCAAAGACGAAATGCCAATTGGAACTGCAGTGATAAATGGGCATAGGACAATGACAGCAGAGTGTAATAAAAATGGTGCAATAACACCGTCTCATATCAAAGTCTCTTGGATATGAAGGACACACGACTATATTACTTACTGTTGTGTGCGGTTTAGCAGTATGGTTAGAGTTAGGATTAGATTAGTGTTTGGTTGGTTAGTGGTTATGTACGAATATTCGTATTAGTTTCCATAGTAACTGAACAGAGCTGCGATATATAAGTTGACAGTCCAGAACAATGCATTGGTGTGGAGGAAATAGTTTCATGCACATCCAAAATATCCAACAGAGAGTAGGTACCTGACAAGTGGTAGACTTCCATCATGTGACTGAAGGAGCGAATGAACTTGTGTGGAAAAACTGCGAAGCTGAAGAACAACGCAAGGCAAGTTGTCCATCTCAACAGCATCAGTTGCACTGCCTCGATACTGAATGTGCTTCTGACACACGGGCGACTCTAGTGACTTTCCCTAAATGCGTCACCACAACTATCTATAAACACCATGATGGCACCTTCCATGTGCGCAGACCAGAATAGACTACGGTTTGAGCATCATGTTTCAGACAACTCTGCTTTACTAGTATCGCGGTCTGCAAAAGTGCACGGGGATTCACATAACCTTACCAGTTAGTTTGGGGCCTCTGCACTGGGTAAGTCGACTCTTGCTATCGACACCATCCACGCAGAAAAAATGCACAGAGAAGAACAGGAAAAGGTATGGCAATAAAAAGGCAGTCCAAATAATACAAACACAAATAGGCACGTACACATCACAATCACTACAACTAACTCAGTTCACTGTGAACAGTGTGCATAAAACATTAGTATTGCAAGTGCAACTTTGTCGAACTCGTTATGGTATAGTTAAAAGGTTGTGAACTCTATGAAAGCTGCTTTAAGTTCATCTGACAGTGCTTTATTTCATATATTCATTAAATCATGACCTTCCATATTTACTGATTATTTCTTATTTATGTTTCATATATTTACATATGCTAACTAGACTCACTCATCCTTGATAACTTAGAAACACTAAAATATAAAATTTACCCAATTACAACTGTAAAATTTTGTCATTACTTCATCATAAACCACAACCAATAACTGACAGTTTACAACTAACTGCTCAAAGATAATCTATTATTTTTAAAATTAATTTTAGCATTGTAATTGTGTGTTGCATCTTTTACAGCTCATTAGTTGTTTTTATCGTTGGCTGCAATATTCACTAAGCTGTATATAGGTACACATCATGTAATTTGGTGCACATCCGAAAACGTGGGAATAATTTCACAAGGCGAGTCAAAAAAAGTATCACTACTTCATCAATTCAGCGTGTTTACTGTGTTTACTTACTTACTCACATACTTACTTACTTACTACATTAACAAAATGATAGAGCACACACTTCATCTTCAGCTGGACTTGTAGTCGACTGGCTGCCAGAGAGTACAACCATCCGTCCAACACCGTCACGTTCCACGATCTCAACTGTATCCGACATGTGATATAATTCCGACATACTGATTCTATGGTGATATCTGAAACAAGAAGTCCATCCACAACAAGCTACTTTCATAGTTCAAATGCATCCAACTGCAACATGTGGTGCAATGGACGGCTGACTTTACGACGCTGTCGACTTTACAACGCCGTCTCGACAGAACTTTTCTAGGGAGTCATATGCACCGCATGTGAATAACTTTTTGTATAATGTGTCCCTGAAGCAAATTTATTGTCACTTCACTAAATCATATCTATAACAGTGAGTTAATGAGTAAGGTTTAACATGCCAACAGCAATAATAATAAAATCTTCTAATTCTTTATTTAAACTATAAGTGCAATAGTTGGATTCTCTTTAAATATACACTATTGCATCCAGATCCAGACTAAAACGCTTACGGCAAATTTCACGGACGCAAACGACAAACTTACTGCTTCTCAAACAGTTCCATAAAATGAGCGACAGGCATCGCATGTCCAGCAATATCTTTCAGCAGACTGACAACTTCGGTCCTGAGTCAATCGCAACAATGTACAAAAACGATGAAAGCTGAACGGAAAAGCAATTAAGAAATCAACGTTGTCCCAATTCTCCAACGACTGATATAACATGCTTTCCTTGTGTTATGGCACTGAATGAACGGCATTTGGCCAGTTTATAATACATGGACGTACAGGTCTGGAGTCTGCACCAATATTAAACTGGACACAACCAATAGCTCCTGCTCCATTTAAATCCAAAATTTCAGGTTATCCTTGGAAAATGTCACTACAAAACCAGGTGTACGTATGACTAACAAGCACTACCTGAAACGACCATTCCAAGGTAACCGATGTGACAGCCATAATGGCCACTTTCTCAAAATTTTACCATTATCCTTTCAGTATCAAGATATGCAGAATCACAATACTACCCAGCTAAGAAAATGGTCGAGGACAACTTCAGCAACTTCTAAACAATTCCACTAACACCACACAACCACCACTGCAACCACATGTAATATGGCACATAGTAACGATGATATAGCTTAATCCAAGTTTTATTTGGCTCACTAGATCAATAACGTGCCTCATCACTCAGTATTGAGACAAGTAATCATAATTCATGCCGGAGTCTGTTGTCGTACACTGTCCCCACCAGTCACCTCCACCTTGAAAAGACTGAGAGTGACATTCAGAAGAATGCTGTTAATTACATGCAAGTCTTCTTATCTACATTTGTGAAGGGTATGCAGGCATCTGACAAAGCACTAAAAAAACTATTTAGCACCCACCATTTTGTAACTAAAAATTGTTTCATTTTCGAACATTTAAATCAAAAATAGAACGATGCCATTGCCCGACTTTCACTCAGATGATACAAGCAAACTCTTGCATATGGCACTGCCACAGACGACAGCACTATAAATATCATCATATTATTATTGCAATTATTATTATTACTATTAGTATTACTTTATGCATATAAAACTCGATATACAATACACAAGATAACTCACCTCACGCTGTTCACTGACACCGAAGTGCCGGTTCCGCCACCAGCAAGTGCCACATGGATTCGCTTGTAGCCGATTTTCTTGCGATGAAAATGAGCAATAGCCTGGCGAGCTTCATCCATATTGGTCACACGCACAAAACCAATGCACGTGTTGTCCGGAAGCATCTGCATCCGAATGTTCATTATCTAGCAACAGTCCACAATCAGCAGTCACAAAACAAATTAGATAACAAATCAGATGAACATAATACATACTGGTATAAATATGTATTCACTTATACAGTGCCACAAAACACACATGCTGAAATCATTGGCGCTGTGCATCACAGACAGGGCCAGCGTTCAGCCTAGGTTGCAGCTCAAGCCCGCTCTCACCGACTTTGGCCTACAGCCATACAGCCCCATGCAGCCTTAGTCTCCGTTGTAACTGTCTCCACCCCTGTAATCCATGTAAAAACATGGAATACTACTCATTTGCCGATGCCAGAGGGATGAAAGGCTGAGTTGGCCTAGTTGGCTGACCCATAATGGTTAGTTTACACACAAAGTGGTCACCTGTCGACCATAGCAGGGCAGGGCAGAGCAGGAAACGTATGCCGGCCAAAGACTGACATCCTAACCACTGAGCTATGCCGCCAACAAGCACCTGTGCTAATTAACACCAACAAATTAATGAACGAATGGCTGCATCTATTTCTTTCAAGCGTATACATAGTTAAACTAGGCCATTCTGTATGCAGCTGTTGCAGTCGCCATATTGTACAGTAGGTCAAGAGTGCCAAAGAATTTAAACTTGTGAACTAAACTGGGTCCACCAGATGTTTCGCGTGGAACTTCACCAAATGAAAATCATGGTTTTATAAAAAGCATTGGCATTTATATTTCCGCACTTTTTCGCGTTCGTTGTTTACCCGAGTTGTTCTGTAATCACGCTTGTACGGTAGTACAAGCTGTTGTATAAGCCATGGGCCAAGTCAATGGGAGAGGGCGATTTTCGACCCCCCACAGCTCCGAGACCCCTGGACCGATTTTCATGAAACTTGAAAT
>Ga0056115_1000302_pt1 | contig 23162 bp, 21 predicted proteins | sample WorMetOlspDAHAB1_FD_77007 | JGI IMG/M metagenome (GOLD analysis project Ga0056115, IMG submission 77007) | Marine gutless worms symbiont microbial communities from Max Planck institute for Marine Microbiology, Germany - Olavius sp. DAHAB.1 ...
ACCGTCCGGTTTATGTCTAAATCGGGAGTGCTGGACGTCGCGCGGGACGAGGGTTCGCTGGTGATGGATTTTCCCAGCAGGCCGCCCGTGGCGGCCGTCTTTCCCGATGGAATCGAGGCCGCCCTGGGTGTCCGGCCGCTGGAGTACCTTTCGGCCGACAAGCATATGGCGGTATTGGCCGATGAAACGGCAGTGCGGACGGCAAGACCGGATCTTCGCTACATTGCGGGCCTTTCCGGCGACGGCCTGATCCTGACGGCCGAGGGGAGCGACTGCGATTTCGTTTCCCGCTATTTCGCGCCGCATATGGGGATCGACGAAGACCCTGTTACAGGCTCTGCCCATTGTGTCCTGACGCCCTTCTGGGTCCAGCGTCTGAGCAAACGGCGACTGACCGCGCGTCAGGTCTCACGGCGCGGGGGCGACCTTATTTGCGAGCTTGACGGCGACAGGGTCAAGATCGCCGGACGGGCCGTTTTGTACCTTGAAGGTACGATCCGTGTCTGACATCGCCTTGCGCGCGGCCTCCGGTGCGGCGGACATGGCCACGGTCCGAACGCTGTTTCGCGAATATGCCGATTGGCTTGGCGTCGACCTGTGCTTCCAGGGCTTCGAACAGGAGCTTCAGGAACTGCCGGGGTTTTATCGGCCGCCCCAAGGGGCGCTTCTGATCGCCGAAACCGACAACGAGGTTGCCGGTGTCGTCGGCGTGCGGCCCATCGAGGAGGACCTGGCGGAGATGAAGCGGCTGTGGGTCCGGGCCGGTTTTCGCGGCTTGGGTATCGGCAGGCGTTTGGCCGAGGCCTCCGTTTCGATTGCTCGCGACGGCGGGTATCGGGCAATGGTGCTGGACACGCTGAGCGATCCGCGTTTGGACGCTGCGCGTGAGATCTACGAAACGATGGGGTTCCGTCAGGTTCCGCCCTACTACCACAACCCCTTGGAAGGCGTTCTGTACTACCGGCTCGACCTCTAGGCGGCGGCGTCGCAAGAACCGGGTGGCTGGCCTGCTCGTGCGTCCGTAGGGTGCTGCCCGATCACGAACGCAGGAGGAACGGAACGATGCTTTTTTCGACTATTCACCATGCAGCCTTTTCTCGCCGCGCCGGTCTTGGCCGGATTGCCATGCGATTGCTGTCAACGGTCCTGAAATGGCAGGACCGGGCAAACCAGCGACACCTGCTTCGCGGCATGCCCGATCACATGCTGAAGGATATCGGCCTGACCAGGGCGGATGTGGACGGGGAAGCATCCAAGCCATTCTGGATGCCTTAAGGCGCGGCGCAAGATCCGGGTGGCGGGCCTTTGGGCCCAGGCGTAAGCTCGGCCCAATCCAGCAGACGGTGCGGAAACAGCGGCGGTCCGGAGGCGAACGACCGGGCCAGGAGACGAAAGATGAGTGAAGTCGTACAGGATCACGCAGTTCAGATGCCCCATGCCGGGCCCGAGTTCGAACGGGTTGGCGAGGCGCTTGGCTTTGTCGCCGCCCATTTCCGGGACCAGCCGAGCCTTGCGGAGATCGCCGGGCATGTGGGCCTCAGCGAGTTCCATTTTCAGCGGGTCTTCACGCGCTGGGTCGGGCTCAGCCCGAAGAAGTTCCTTCAGGTTCTGACCCTGGAAGCCGCAAAGCAGAGTCTGGAGACCTCCAGCAGCGTGCTCGATGCGGCGTTCGATGCTGGGCTTTCGGGGCCGGGCCGCCTGCATGATCTTTTTGTCTCGCTGGAGGCCTTGACGCCGGGAGAATACAAGCAGCTTGGCCAGGGGATCCTCATCCGCTGGGGTTGGCATGAAAGCCCGTTCGGGACATGCCTGGCGATGGCGACGGACCGCGGCCTGTGCGGCCTTGCCTTTCTTGACGACCGTGGCAAAAACGGCGGCTTTGACGATATGGCCGCGCGTTTCCCCGAGGCGCAATTGATCGAGGACCGGTCCTTTACGGCTCCGTATGTCTCGGCCGTTTTCCAAACGCCGGAACAACGGCGGGCAAATCTGGACGCACCGCTGAAGTTGTTCGTGAAAGGCACGCCGTTTCAGGTTCAGGTCTGGCGCGCCCTCCTGTCGATCCCGGAAGGGACCCTGACCACTTATGGCACGATAGCCCGGGCATTGGGCAAGGGCGGCGTGGCTGCCCGCGCCGTGGGAACGGCAGTCGGCTCCAACCCGGTTTCGTTCCTAATCCCCTGCCACCGGGTCATCCGCGAAACCGGCGCCCTGGGAGGCTACCGATGGGGACTGGGCCGGAAGCTGGCGATGATCGGCTGGGAGGCAAATCACGCCGACTCAGACCTGGTGCTGCAGCAGAGCGCCTAGCGCGCGGCGATGCCCCAGGCGACGAACTCGGGGTTGCGAAAGCCATCCTTGCCGTAAAGCAGCGGCTCGCCGGCCACGCAATCCACCCGGCCGCCAGCAGCCGCCAGCACCGCGTGCGCGGCGGCCGTGTCCCATTCCATCGTCGGGCCGAAGCGGGGGTAGATGTCGGCCTGACCTGCCGCCACGAGGCAGAATTTCAGGGACGAGCCGGCCGAAATCCGTTCCACGACCCGCCGGTCGCCCAGGAATTCCGAGATCTTCTGCGTGTCGCCATGGCGCCGGCTGTAGATCACCGTCAGCCCGTCGAAGGGCGCCGGCCTGACATGAATAGGATCGGCAAAGCCGGAGCCCTTTTGTCGCGACGCGCCCAGACCTTCGGCGCCGGCATAAAGCGTTTCGTCCAGCGCCGGCGCCAGGACGACGCCCAGGACGGGCCTGCGGTCGCGGATCAGGCCGATATTGACGGTGAATTCGTCATTGCGGTGCAGGAATTCCTTGGTTCCATCGACGGGATCGACCAGCCAGAAGGCGCCGTCGCCCACGTCCGGGACGTCGCCCTTCGTGACGGCCTCTTCCGCCACAACGGGCACATCCGGCGTCAATGCGGCCAGGCGGGGCGTGATGATCGCCTCGGCCTCCAAGTCCGCTTTCGTGACGGGCGATTGGTCGGTCTTCTGAAAGACGTCGAAATCCGAGCGATAGACGCGCATCACGGCCTCGCCTGCCTCCAGGGCAATTGCCTTGACCTTCGGCAGAAGCGCCGCATAATCGAGATCCTGCATCCCCCCTCCCTCGGTGCGGCTCAACGCGACGGTAAGTGCTTGCGGCTGTTGCATCAACTGAACCTCACAACTGGATGAACACCCTACCCGCATACCCCGATTCGCCGCGCCACAACAATGCAGTGTTTTTGTTTGGTCTGATTTCGCGCTTTGGTGGGGCCGTGCCCCAGAAAAAAAAGTCCCGGCCGGGGTGAGCCGACCGGGAAGTCGCGGCCATTGCAGCCGCGGAGGCACAGGGGTTAACTCAGTCGAAAGCCTCGTCCCAGGTTCCGCGGGTCGCAGCTTTCGAGTATTCCGTCGCACGGTTCTCGAAGAAATTCGTGTGCTCGAGTCCGTTCAGCATCTCGTGCATCCAAGGAAGCGGATTCTTGTCGATTTGATACATGCGGTTCAGACCCAACTGCATCAGTCGACGGTCCGCGATGTATCGGATGTACTTCTTCACATCGTCGCCGGTCATGCCTTCGACGCCGCCCAGCTCGAAGGCGAGATCGATGAAGGCGTCTTCATGGTCGACGATGGTGGCGCATGCGACGTGCAGATCACGGCGCAGGTCCTCGGTCCAGACCTCGGGGTTTTCAGAAACGAAGGTCCGGAACAGTTTCACGATGTTCGTGGTGTGCAGCGACTCGTCGCGCACCGACCAGGAAACGATCTGTCCCATTCCCTTCATCTTGTTGAAACGTGGGAAGTTCAGCAGCATGGCGAACGAGGCGAACAGCTGCAGACCTTCCGTGAATGCGCCGAAGACCGCCAGCGTCTTGGCGATGTCGGATTTGGTTTCAACGCCCCATTCGTGCATGTAGTCGTACTTGTCTCGCATCTCCTTGTATTTCAGGAACGCCTGGTACTCGACCTCCGGCATGCCGATGGTGTCCAGCAGATGCGAGTAGGCGGCGATATGAACGGTCTCGATGTTGGAGAAGGAGGACAGCATCATCAGCACTTCGGTCGGTTTGAAGACCCGGCTGTAATGCTTCATGTAGCAGTTGTTCACCTCGACATCGGCCTGGGTGAAGAACCGGAAAATCTGCGTCAAGAGATTGCGTTCGGCCGCATTCAGTTTGTGGTGCCAGTCCTTCACGTCCTCGGCCAGCGGGACTTCCTCTGGCAACCAGTGCACGCGTTGCTGCGTCAGCCAAGCGTCGTACGCCCACGGGTAGTGGAACGGCTTGTAGATTGAATCGGCGTCCAGCAACGACATGTTGTTCAGCACTCTCCGTTTGCGGTCATCGTTTCCTTGCGGCCGTCCTTACTGGCAGGCCAGGCATTCCTCGTAATCCGTTTCGTTTTGGGCCGACGGCCGGTCGTTTTCATTGACCTTGCCCATATGCGGCACGGCCGCCGCAACACTTGCGTTTTCGGAAACCGACTCGGCCCGCTGGATCGATTTCGAGCGGCAGTAATAGAGGCTCTTGACGCCCTTCTTCCAGGCCTGGAAATGCAGTTGATGCAGTTCGCGCTTGTGCACATCCGCCGGCAGGAGAATATTGAGCGACTGGGACTGGCAGACGAAAGGCGTGCGGTCGGCAGCAAGATCGATCAGCCATCGTTGGTCGATCTCGAACGCGGTTCTGAAGACGTCCTTCTCGTCCTGGGTCAGGAAGTCCAGGTGCTGCACCGACCCTTCGTTGGTGGTGATCTCCGACCAGGTCTCTTCGTCGTCGCGGCCTTTCTCCGCCAACAGGGCCTTCAGGTAGCGGTTCCTGACGGCGAAGGATCCGCTGAGCGTCTTGTGCGTAAAGCTGTTCGCCGCGTTCGGCTCGATTCCGGGCGAGGCGCCGCCGCAGATGATCGAGATTGAAGCCGTCGGCGCGATCGCCATCTTGTTGGAGAAACGCTGGGCGATGCCGAACTCCTCGGCATCGGGGCAGGCGCCGCGTTCCTTCGCCAGCATCTCCGAGGCCGCGTCCGCCTGGGCCCGGATGTGTTTGAAGATCCGCTTGTTCCAGACCTTGGCCATGACGCTTTCTAGCGGAATGCCGTTGGCCTGAAGGAATGAATGGAAACCCATCACGCCCATGCCCACGGACCGCTCGCGGCTGGCGGCGTAGGTGGCGCGCGAGAATTCGTCCGGCGCGTTGTCGATGAAGTCCTGCAGCACGTTGTCCAGGAACCGCATCGCATCGGCGACGAAGCTGGGGTGTTTTTCCCACTCCTCGAAGGTTTCCAGATTCAACGACGACAGGCAGCACACCGCTGTCCTGTTTTGACCGTGCCGGTCGATGCCGGTCGGCAGGGTGATTTCCGAACACAGGTTCGATGTCTTGACCTGGAGCCCGGCCAGCTTCTGGTGCTCGGGCAGGGCCTCGTTCACGTGATCGATAAAGACGATGTAGGGTTCGCCGGTTTCAATGCGCGCAGTCAGGATCCTGATCCACAAGTCGCGGGCCCGGATCTTGCGGATGACGGCGTCGTCCTTGGGGCTGCGCAGCGCCCAGTCCTCGTCGTTCTCGACGGCCCGCATAAAGGCGTCGGAGACGAGGATGCCGTGATGCAGGTTCAGCGCCTTGCGGTTGGGGTCGCCGCCGGTGGGACGGCGGATTTCGACGAACTCTTCGATTTCGGGATGCGAAACGGGCAGATAGACCGCCGCGGAGCCGCGCCTGAGCGAGCCCTGGCTGATCGCAAGGGTGAGCGAGTCCATCACCCGAATGAACGGGACCACGCCCGATGTTTTGCCGACGCCGCCGACGCTTTCGCCGATCGACCGCAGATTGCCCCAGTAACTCCCGATTCCGCCGCCGCGCGCGGCCAGCCAGACGTTTTCGTTCCACAGCCCGAGGATGCCTTCCAGGCTGTCGGTGGATTCATTCAGGAAACATGAGATCGGTAACCCGCGTTTGGTGCCGCCGTTCGACAGCACCGGCGTTGCCGGCATCATCCACAGGTTGGAGATGTAATCGTACATCCGCTGTGCATGACCGGAATCGTCCGCGAAGTGCGTCCTGGGGATCGTTGCGCTCGAGAACCGCCGGATCGGCTAAGTTATCCACAGCGGCGTCCTCTGGCGTAACTGTATGGGATACTTCAGTCATCCCCAGTCTTTCCCCCTTTTCCCCAGTATTTCGCGCGGTGGATATGAAGAACGTGCAAAACCACAACATCTTGTGTGTTGCGGCTATTTCGCTACAAAATTTATGCAACGTCAAGGGGCAGTTTGTATCGGCATGTAAACATGCGCGCGGCGGCGAGAATACATGGTGACGGTATTCCGGTCCGAACGGCACCTTGTTCGCCGCGCTGCGGGGCGAAAACCGGTACAGTTCCGCCATCTTGGTGGCACCTGTTCGTCACCGAATTGATCGATGTCATTCGCGACACCGGCCGGGTGGACCATGATACGATCGGACAAGATCGTGCGTCGGATTTCGCGCCAGTGGAGGACCGATGGGCACAACCGAGCAGAATCAGGCGGCGCTTCCCGGTGTGCTGCAGCGCATCGGATGGGAACACAAGAACATGGCAAAGCTCCTGGATTTGCTGGAGCGTCATGTTGCCGTCTTCGAACGCGACGGTGAAACGGACTACGACCTTATCGACGCCCTGGTCGAATACTTCCGCCGTTTCCCCGACGCCTGTCACCACCCCAAAGAAGACCTGATCTTTGCGCGCCTGAAAGAACGAAACCCGGCCGCGGCGACCGCGGTGGGCGATCTTCCGCAAGAGCACGAAGACCTCATCGGCAAGACCGAAACGCTGGCCGGCGTTATCGACAACATTCTGAAAGAAGTCGGCGTTCCGCGCGAAGACTTCGAACGGACCGCGCACGGCTTTATCGATGCGCAGCGCGCGCACATGCGCATGGAATCCGAACGTTTCTTTCCAGCTGCGCTGGCCGCGCTGTCGTCCGAAGACTGGTCTGAGATCGACGCACGCGTTGACGATCCCGACGATCCGGTTTTCGGATCCGCACGGCAGGAGCGGTTCGAAGCGCTGCGTGCCCAGATCCTGGAATGGGACGAGGAAGAGGCGTCCGGCTGAGACGTTGGTTGGGGCGCGCAACGCGTTGACATCCCCGCTGCGCCGGATGGTATGAAGACTGGGCCACAGGCGCAGCGCGAGGCCCCAGCAGGATGTGCGGAAGATACAGCCTGACCACGCCGGTCGAAGGCATCATTCGCCTGTTCGACGTTCCCGAACGGCCCAATCTGCGGCCGCGCTACAACATTGCGCCGACGCAGGACGTCGCCGCGATCCGCCGGGACGAGGACGGCGCGCGCCACCTGGTGTTCTTTCGTTGGGGGCTGGTGCCGTTCTGGGCCAAGGACCTGTCGATCGGCGCCCGCATGATCAATGCCAGGGCGGAAAGCGTACGACAGAAGCCGGCATTCCGGGCCGCCTTCAAGCGCCGCCGGTGCCTGGTCCCAGCAGACGGCTCTTACGAATGGAAGAAGGAAAAGGCGGGCAAGCAGCCCTACCGGATCGTCATGGAAGACGGCGAGCCCTACGCCTTCGCAGGCCTGTGGGAGAGCTGGTCGGCGCCGGACGGATCGGAGGTCGAAACCTGCACCATCGTCACCACCGATGCCAGCCCCTCGGTCGCGCAGATCCACAACCGCATGCCGGTCATTCTGGATCGGGACGATTTCGACGCCTGGCTGGCTGGCGGCGACGACGAGGCTGAGCGCCTTCTGCGGCCTTATGCGGGTCGCCGCTTACTGCACGCCTATCCGGTCGACCGCCGTGTCGGGAATGTCCGCAACGAGGATGCGGAGCTGATCCTGCCGTTGGACGAGGGCGGGGAGAGCCCTGCGCAGGGCCAGCCGCGCCTCATCTAGCGCACAGAAGCGCGGCCTAGTTCGTAGCTTCCAATGAATCGTAGAACGCGGCCGCCCCTTCGTGCAGCGGGATCGACAGGTTCTGTCGCGCCCTGTCGATGCTCACCAAGGCGCCCTCGGGATGGCCGGTGCGCAGAAACCGCGCCGTATTCGCCGTCCAAAGGGCGCGGGTGGCGTCACGGATAAGCAGCTCGTCCTGTTCGCTGGTTACGACCCACAGAACACCCAGGCTGACGGACGGCACGTCCGCCTCGACCCCGGTATAGGTGCCGCCCGGGATCGAACTGAAGGTGAAGAACGGATACAGCGTCAGAAGCTGTTGGGTTTCGGCATCGCGGATCGGCAACAGTTGGATCGGCATCTTTTCGGCCAGGGTCGCGATCGCACTGACCGGAGCCCCGCCAACCACGAAGAATGCGTCGATCTCGCCCTTGCTAAGGGCGTCAGCGGCCGGTCCGGGATTGAGAAAGGTGGTTTCGATCTGCGACGGCGAGAGGCCGTGCGACCGCAGGACGTACAGCGCGTTGCTGGCGGTTCCCGACGTTTCCGGGCCGAGCGAGACGCGCTTGCCGCGTAGGTCGCGGATCGACGTTATGCCCGACTCGGCGGAAACGACCACATGGACCCAGACGGGGAAAAGGTTGGCGATGGCCCTGAGATTGGACATCGCTCCGACGGATTCGAACTCCTGCATCCCGTTATAGGCCCAATAGGCCATGTCCGAGTGAACCAGGGCGGATTCGATCTCGCCCTGGCCGACGGCCAACAGGTTTTCGATCGATCCGCTTTTCGTTTGCGCGACCGCGATCAGGCCCTGGACGCCGCAGCTTCCGCCTTGAAGGCAGGGCAGGGACCCCGGCGGGTTGGTGATGCCGGCGGCAATCGAACTGCCCAGGGCGTAGAGCGTGTCGGCCGCAGGCCCGGTCCCGATGCGGAAGAACGTGGTCGCGTCCTGGGCCCTGGCCATCAGACCACAGGTGGCAATGGCCAGCACAACCGTCAGTGTCCGGATCAGTCTGGGCCCCGCGCGCACCGGGCTCGTCTCCTGAAAACGCGGCGAAGACAAAGGGATACGCCTGATGGGGCGGCGCGTCAACGCCGCCGCTGGACCGCGCCGGGCCGGACGGGGTTCTAGTGCAGGATCTGGCTCAGGAACAGCTTCGTACGGTCGGATTTGGGGTTCTCGAAGAATTCCCTGGGCGTGTTCTGCTCGATGATTTCGCCGCCATCCATGAAAATGACCCGGTCCGCCACCGCCTGGGCGAAACCCATTTCGTGGGTGACGCACAGCATGGTCATGCCGGTTTCGGCAAGTCCGACCATCACGTCCAGCACTTCCTTGATCATCTCGGGGTCCAACGCCGATGTGGGCTCGTCGAACAACATGATCTTGGGCTGCATGCACAACGACCGCGCGATGGCCACGCGCTGCTGCTGGCCGCCGGAAAGCTGACCGGGATACTTACTGGCCTGTTCGGGGATCTTGACCCGCTCAAGATACTGCATCGCGAGATCTTCGGCCTCGGCCTTGGGCATCTTGCGCACCCAGATCGGCGCCAGCGTGCAGTTCTCCAGAACCGTCAGGTGCGGGAACAAGTTGAAGTGCTGGAACACCATGCCGACTTCGGATCGGATCCTGTCGATGTTCTTCAAGTCGGTCGAGAGTTCGGTTCCATGAACGATGATCTGACCTTTCTGGTGCTCTTCCAGCCGGTTGATGCACCGGATCATGGTCGACTTGCCCGATCCGGACGGCCCGCAAATGACGATGCGTTCGCCGTTGTCCACGGTCAGGTTGATGTCCTTCAGCACGTGGAACTCGCCGTACCACTTGTGCATGTTGACGATCTGGATCGCGATTCCCTCGGAGATACTGCTTGCGATGGCTTCACTCATAATCGCGTCTCCTTCAGCGCTTGTGGCCGGTGTGCAGTTTCTTCTCCAGGTGCAGCGAGTAGCGCGACATGCCGAAGCAGATGATGAAGAAGAAAACCGCCACGAAAATGTAAACCTCGGCAGCCAGCCCCTGCCACTTCGCATCGGATAGCGCAGCTTTGCCCATGCCAAGCGGATCCAAAAGACCGATCACCAGAACCAGAGTCGTGTCCTTGAACAGGCCGATGAACGTGTTGACGATCCCGGGGATCGAGATCTTCAGTGCCTGGGGCAGTATGATCAGGCGCATGGACTGCCAGTAAGTCAGGCCCATGGCTTCCGCCGCCTCGTACTGTCCCTTGGGCAGGGCCTGCAGGCCGCCGCGGATCACCTCTGCGATATAAGCGGACGCAAAAAGCGTCACCATGATGACGACCCGGGCCACGATATCGATGTGGCTCCCCGGCGGCAGGAAGTAGTTCAACATCAAGTGCGCCACAAACAACAGGGTGATCAGCGGCACGCCGCGAATGAACTCGATGAAGACCACGCACAGGATGCGCACTAGTGGCAGCGCAGACCGCCGCCCCAGCGCCAGCACGATACCGATCGGAAGCGAGGCGGCGATACCGGTGATGCCGATCATCAGGCTAAGCAGGAAGCCGCCGAATTTCTTGCTGTCGACCGGCTCGAGCCCCAGCCCACCGTAAAGCAGGAAATAGGCAATGACCGGATAGGCGGCCGAGAAATAGAACATCTGGCGCCGATAGGGCACCTTGTCGGTCAGGATCGGAAGGAGCGCCACGATCAGCAGCACAAACGCAAGGTTGGGCCGCCAGCGGAGTTCGACCGGATAGAACCCGTAGATGAACTGGCTGAACCGCACCCGAATGAAGGCCCAACAGGCGCCGCTGGCGACCTCCCGGCATTCGGCACGCGAGTTTCCTTGAAGCGTCGCGTCGAAGAAGAAGAAACTCATCGTTGGCGGAATGATCAGGTACAGCACGTAGACCGCCGCGATCGTCAGGAACACATTGAACCAGGACGAAAACAGGTTCTCGCGCAACCACAGCCAGGGGCCGGTGCTGAAGGCGGGTGGCGCCTCGTCCGGGTGCTCCCCAGGAGCGTACTTGGGCACGGAGCCGGTGTCGTCGATTTCGGTTTGACCGGTCATATCATCGCTCCACCAGGGCAATGCGCCTGTTGTACCAGTTCATGAAGGCCGAGATCAGAAGCGACAGGATCAGATAGATGCCCATCACGATGGCCATGCATTCCAGTTCCCTGCCGGTCTGGTTCAGCGTAATGCCGCCGATCGTCGCCACGATGTCCATGTAGCCGATCGCAATGGCCAGCGAGGAGTTCTTCGTGAGGTTGAGATACTGGCTGGTCAGCGGCGGCACGATCACCCGCAGGGCCTGCGGGATGATGATCAGCCGCAACGTCCGGCCCGGCCGCAGCCCAAGCGCGTAGGATGCTTCGGTCTGGCCATGGCTGATTGCCGTGATGCCGGCGCGCACGATCTCGCCGATAAAGGCCGCCGTGTACATGGCCAGCGCAAGTGTCAGCGCGCCGAACTCGGGCCGGATCACGAGCCCGCCTTGGAAATTGAAACCTTTCAGAGCCGGGATATCGAAGCCGAGCGGCATGCCCAGCACCAGGAAGACCAATAGGGGGAAACCGACCACGGCGCCGACGCCGACCCAGAACACCGGATAGATCTTGCCGGTTCGGTCCTGAACCCGATGCGCCCACTTCGCGAAGAAGATGGAAAAAGCAATACCCGCGGCGATCGCGAGCAAAACGAAGGTAAAGCCGGCTTCGGGGATCGGCTTGGGGAGATTGAATCCGCGGTTAGAAAGGAATGCGACGTCGCCGAGATTGATGGCTTCCCGGGCGCGGGGCAGGGTTGTCACGACAACGCCGTGGACCAGCAGAATGTGGACCAGGACCGGCACATTGCGCACGAATTCCAGATACACATAAGCGATCCGGTTGACCAGCCAGTTGTGCGACAGCCGTGCGATGCCCAGCAGGAACCCGAAGATCGTGGCAATGAAGATGCCGACGACGGCAACCAGAAAAGTATTTAGGACACCGACCACAGCCGCCCGCGCATGGGTGTCGCGCGAGGTGTATTCGATGAGGGTCTGGTTGATGTCGTAGCTGGCCGGGGTGCTCAGGAAATCGAAGCCGACGTCTTTGCCCAGCGCAGCAAGGTTGTTGATGGCGTTCGTGACCAGAAAAAACACCACTGCGAAAAGTCCGGCCAACACCAGAACCTGCATCGTGATCGAACGATAGCGGGTATCGGTCCAGAGGCTTGTCAGCGACAGCTTCTGGGTTTCGTACTCCGTAACAGCCATGGCGGCAGCCTAACTGAAATGGCAGGGCAGGGGCGAATCACAAGCCGGAGAAGGCGGCCCGTTCCCGAGCCGCCTTCCCGTCAAAGGCTTGCAATCAGCGCATCGGCGGCGCGTAAAGAATGCCGCCCTGCGACCACTGCGCGTTCAGGCCCCGCTCCAGCTTGATCGGGGTCGACGGGCCGATATAGGTGTCGAAGATTTCACCATAGTTGCCACCGGCCTTGATGGCGCGATAGGCCCAATCCTTGTCCAATCCCAGCATCGCGCCCAGATCGCCTTCCGTGCCCAGCATCCGGTTCACTTCCGGATTGTCTGAGCCCTTCTTGAGGTCATCGATGTTGCCCGAATTGACGCCATATTCCTCGGCATTGATGAGAGCATTCAACACCCAGCGGACCACGTCGCCCCACTGGTCGTCACCGTGGCGCACCAGCGGACCCAGCGGCTCTTTGGAGATGATCTCCGGCAGGATCACGTGCGCGTCCGGATCGTCGAACGCCGAGCGCGAGGCCGCCAGGCCCGACGCGTCCGTGGTGTAGACGTCGCAACGACCTGCCAAATAGTTGGTCCGCGCTTCTTCGTTGGTCTCGATCGGAACCGGCTCGTAGGAGATATTGTTGATCCGGAAGTAGTCGGCGAGGTTCAGCTCGGTGGTCGTGCCGGTCTGGATGCAGACCGAAGCGCCATCAAGCTCGGTGGCGCTGGTGACGCCCAAAGCCTTGGGAACCATGAAGCCCTGACCGTCATAGTAGTTGACGCCGACGAAGGTGAACTTCAGGTCCACATCGCGGCTGAAGGTCCAGGTGGTGTTGCGGGCCAGCATGTCGATTTCGCCCGATGCCAACGCCGTGAAGCGGGTCTTGCCGGTGGTCGGGGTGAATTCGACCTTGGACGCGTCGCCCAGAACGGCGGCCGCAACCGCCTGGCAGACCGCCGGGTCGAAGCCCTGCCAATTGCCGGCGTCGTCGGTGAAGCCGAAGCCCGGAACGCCCGTCGACACGCCGCATTTCAGAATGCCGCGGGCCTTAATGTCGTCCATCGTGCCGGCCTGCGCCGCGATGCTTCCAAATGCAACAGCCGCGGTCGCGGCAAGCAGCGTTCTAGTTTTCATCGTGAACCTTCCCTGTCACTGTTCTCATTTTGTGGCTGTGCCCGTGATCCGGGCAACTGGATGCCGCAACTTTACCGCCCCCTTCGCGTTTTGCAACCGCGTTACAGACGGCCTAAGGGGCGGCACTGTGAGACGTTTCCATTGCCGCGTCCAGCCTTTTCGGCCCCGATTCCCCGCTTGGATCAGCGGGTGCTTGTCTTTTGGACGTTTGGTGCCGGGCCAGGCAGGCAGCGATGCACGCGCAGCCGGTCGCCGCGCCGCCGGTCATCTCGCCGCGGTTGCGGTAACCCGGACCGCAGCCAAAAACGACGCCGGCCCGGCGGACGATTCCGCCGGGCCAGATGCCCAGGACGTCTTGCGGCAGCCTTGGCGCGTCAGTTCTTGCCCCCGGCCATGCCCATGCTCGGCGTCGGCGTCCAGTTGTCCGCCATTTCTTCGGCGCTGTCGCGTTCGTCTTCCGAGACATCGCCGACGAAGGAGTCGCGCAGCCCCTCGGCGGAATCGACTCCGGCCCTGGCGGCCAGAATCAGGAACATCAGGCCCTGAACGCGGTCTTCCTGGATCCCGTCGCCGGTCAACAGGCGCACGCCGGCATTTCGCTGAGCCTGGGGATATCCCTGCCGCGCAGCGGCCACGAACCACGTTGCCGCAGCTTCGGGATCCTTGACGACGCCGTTACCATCGCGGAACCGTTTGCCCATGTTGTACTGGGCGCGGTCGAAGCCCATGTTTGCGGCCTTCTGGATGAAGTCAGCGGCTTTTGTCTGGTCCTTGTCCACGCCCAGGCCGAATTCGTGCATTTTGCCCAGCGCATAGGCCGACCGGACCGAGCCGGCCTCGGCCGCCCGGTTTAGCCAGTCGGCGGCCATGTCGTGGCTCTGCTCGACGCCGTCGCCCGTCAGATGCGCCAGCGCCAAATTGTGCATGGCGTCGGCATTGCCTTTTTCTGCCGCTTTGGTCCACAACTCGGCCGCCATTTCATGGTCGATCGCAACGCCGCGACCCTCGCTGTAGAGGATTCCCAGATTGAAGTTGGCGCGATCATCGCCCTGTTCGGCCGCTTTTTCCCACTCAGCCTTGGCACTGCGGAACTCACCGCGCTGGTAGGCGGCCAATCCCGCATCGAAGTCTGCCGTTGCCGTTCCGATGCCGATCATCGCCACAATCGGCATCGCGAGAAGCACACGGCCTGCCGCTAAACCGTTTTGTCGCTTCATGTCATTGATCTCCTTGCGTCGGCGGCAGCGCCGCCATTGTTCTTGTGTCTTCTGCGCACTTGGGTGAATGCCTGCCTGGTTTCAATGGATCAACTCTGCACCGGCGCCTTGGTCACTTTCACGCGCAGCACCTCGATCAGGCCGTCCACACCGTCGCGTCGCACGATTGCATCGAATTCTGACCTTTGCGTGGCAGCCATGCTGGTGCCTTCGACCATGACATCGACGATCCGCTTCTCGCCGTTTGTGGTCTTGACCCGCCACCCCGCCTTGATGGGCGGGGCGCCGGACTCGGTGATCTCGGTGTTGACCAGCGCATCGCCGCGCTTTCCGACCGACCGCGCGCCGGTGACGGTGAACTCTTGACCCGAATAGCCGCCCAACCGCCGCGTATAGGTCTGCAGGACGAACTCCTCGAAAAGTGCCAGGTATTCCTCCTGTTGCTCCGGCGATGCTGCGCGCCAATGCCGGCCCAGCACGAAACGCCCAAGCAGCGGCAGGTCCAGATTGTCTTCCATCAGGGTCCGGACTTTGCCTTCGCGGGTCGCCAGGTCGACGTTATTGTCGCCCAGGATCCCAAGCGCCTCATCGCCCAGCTTCTCAATGTACTGCTTCGCGTCTTCGGGATCCGTCTTCTCGCCCTTCGCCATCGCCGTCGCCGGCAACAGCAGCAGCGCGGCGAGCGCAAACCACATCCCGGATTTACGCAACCAAGCCATGTTTCCCTCCATGCCCCTTAAGCCCCAGTGTCGGCCGCCATGTCGCGGCCGGCGCGGATCATAAGGCCGGTGCGCGGTCGCCACAACCGTCAGAAATCGAGCATTTTGCGCGAACTGTCGAACCGCTCCCGTCGGGGGCAGCGGGACATGAGGCGGTCGCGACCGGGCGGCTTTGATCGGCCGTGGCCAGGCGGCCGAGGGCGGCCTTCGGCCGGGTTGCACCCTACCGGTAGGACGCGCGCGTCAGCGGGGTGAGCGGCCCGCCCGACGTGTATCCTTCCTGGTACCGCTTGGCGCGTCGGATCAGCTCCTCCGCAGCCCGCAGCGGAAACTCGTAGATCATGTCGTCTTTGTAACTGTCGTCGGCTTGATAGCGCGCAAGGTGCATCAGACGCTGTATCTCGTAGCCCGACACCATCAGCGCCCTGTCGGCAGATCCGGCGGCGGAAGCTAGGCGCCGGAACAGGCCGTTCTCGCCATTGCGTTCGCGGCATTCGCCGGCCAGTGCGTGCAGAAATTCCATTGCGCCGATGGCACGGGCCGTCTGGTTGCGTTTCATGGCGCGCCATTTCGGATCAACGCGTGTCGGCATCGGTTGGGGTCCCCTCACCAGAAGTTCGTTTGTTATTCCGCAATATAGGTGCGGCGAGGCGGACGGGTTATGTCCATTCTGCATGGGTGGGCAGCGGCACAGGCAGGGGGGCTATGCTGCCAAAGCAGAAGGAGTGCTTTGCCGAAGTGCAATGCCCATTGAGCAGGTCTACTGACGCTGAGGCAACGGGGACATGCCTTATTAAGACATCATTGAAATGGCCCGCCACCCGAAGCTCGCAGAGCGAAGGGTGGTGGGCGCGGCTGGGATTGAACCAGCGACCCCCGCCGTGTGAAGACGGTGCTCTCCCGCTGAGCTACGCGCCCGTGCCGACCCCGGTGAAACGGGGTTTTTGCATCGGAAAGGCACCTTTAGGGCCGTCCGAGTGGTCCTGTCAAGCCGAGCCTGCGTACAAGTACACGGACATAGTAAAATCTGCCTTGTAGAGGCGCAGCAGCGGAACCTATATGATGGATACTCGAAACGCGGGAAGGGAGATGGTCTTGAAAGCGAAACATCATCTCCGGGGACTGGCCGCCCGTAAGGTGCGGCTTGGCGTGTTTGCGGCGACCCTGGGCGCCTTTGCCTCCTCGGCCTCGGCCGAAGAGCGGCTGGAACTGGATTACGAAGTCTATTTCGGCGGGATGCACATCCTCTCCGCGCAGACTAAGCTGCAGGCGGACGGTCAGGAAACGTACAGCGTGTCCAGTAGCGCGCGGACGCGCGGCTGGGTCAATTGGCTGTTCGGCTTCAGCGGCGAGGGCACAACCGTCGGCACCGTAAACGGGACGGAGGTCCGCCCACAGCGGCACGCCAGGTCCAGCGCCTGGGACGACGGCGAACGCAAGGTCACCTTGACCTATCTCGACAACGGCAAGGTTTTGGCGGAAGTCAACGAAACCAGGGAAGACTACGACGAGGACAAGTTTTCGCCCCTGGACCCGGCCACTTTCGACAACACCATCGACCCGATGACAGCCTTCATCGCAATGTCCCGCCGGCTGGATGCGGGCGAAAGCTGCGATGCGTCTTTCGAGATGTTCGATGGCCGGCGCCGCTACGATGTGACCTTGACCGATCATGGAACCAAGCAGATCGAGCCTAACGATTACTCCGTCTTCACCGGCGAGGCTGTTGGGTGTCACCTGGAGTTCGAAAAAATCGGCGGCTTCTGGCAAGGCAAGAACAAGTACTCCGAAACCGCACGCAACCGGGTGATCTGGGTCGCGCGGCCGATCGAAGACGGCCCGCCCGTTCCGGTGCAGCTCACCATCGAAACCGGCTTCGGCTCGTTGATGGCGCACCTGACAAGGGTTCGCGTCGGCGGCCAGGAACTGGCGCTCAACGTCGATTGATCGGGCCGACGGGTTGCGCCGCGTCATCGAGGCCGAGCGCCGCCCGAGCAATTGAGCATAAATCTACACCGCGCCCTCCCAAACGGGAGGGCGCTTATTCTTGTGTTCACGGTATATTCAAAGAAAATGTCTTCTAGTTTGTACAGTAATTACAGACAATAAATTTCTGTTGATTATTGAAGAGTACTATCATACCGTATCAATACTGCAATGATGGAGGGTGCAATTGGTCGCTCTCAGTCCGCGCTCGAATTCGACAATCCCCGACCACGTCAGGCTTGCGCTGTTGGTTCTCTACCAGACGGGCCTAGCCGCGACGGCGTTTGTGCTGATCGTCGATCACCTGGGCCGCTGTACGGCTGTCTTCAACTGTATGGTGCTTCTGGCGGCCGACCTTTTCCGGGCAATGATCTGGCCGCTTTATTGGCTTGCGAAGTTGGTGGTCTAACGGATCAGGGCAAGGCCGTAACTTCGGCGGGTGCGGCTTTTCATCCGGAGTGATGCAAGGCGCCCGCGGCGTCTATTGCATCTGCCGCAGCAAGGCATCCAAATGCTGTGAGACCACAGTCGCCTGTTCGCCGACCTGCGAGATCTTGCTTAAGGCGGCGTCCCGGTCGCCATCGAGATGGCACCGTACGGCTTCCCGCGCCTTCTGGTGGACCAGCCGGTGCGGTTCCTCCATGTCGCGGTAAGCGTCGAGGTTCTTGAGGTCCGCGTCTTCGACGGCGTAGTACCACTTCCCCAGCCGGCAGGTCTCGTGGGTGGTCAGCGTGTCCGGATCCATCGGCTCGCCATTGCCGACCATCATTTCCATCAGACGCCGTTCCCACAACATATGATCGGCGCGGGCCCGGTTGACGACTTTGGCGGGGATCTCGACCTCGTCCATTGCGTCGAAGACGGCTTTCAGGCCCCGTTCAGCATCGTTGAGCTGGCCGGAAACATTTTCAACGGAAAGGTTGGCGCGGCCGATCGCGTCGATGACTTCCGTCGCGCCATCGATCAGCTTGCGGGTGTTCTGATCCTGCCCTTCCAGCCGCTGAACCATCGTCTCAACGTTGTCCACGAACCCGTCGACAATCGTTTTGGTGCTGGAAATCCCCTCAAACGCCTGGGCCGCCGCATCCTGGCTTTGCTTGACCTGTTCCGCGGATCCCTCCGCGGCGGCGATGATGTTGTCGGTTTCTCCCTTTAGGGCTTCGATTCGCTCTCGTATGACTGTTGTCGCGTTAGCGGTCTGCCCGGACAGCGTCTTGACTTCACCGGCAACGACGGCGAACCCCTTGCCTGCCTCGCCCGCCCGGGCCGCTTCGATGGTTGCGTTCAAGGCCAAGAGATTTGTCTGTTTGGCAATTGCTTCGATGTCCCCGATGATCTCCTGGATTTTTTCGGTGACGACGCTCAGTTGATGAGTGGCGCCCACGACGCCATCCATGGCCGCAGCAACCGAGTCGACGCTGGCACGCACGCGGTCAACGGACTGGGCCGCAGCAGTGACCAGTTCTTCTGCCCCTGAGGCCTGATCGGCCGACTCCTGACGAAGGGCACCCATCTCGGTGAGGTGCGTTTCCAGCGTACGGGCCAGTTCAGAGATCTCGTTTGCCTCCGAGAGAACAGCGTTGTTCTCCAACAGGATCCGCGAAACCCCCGTGCCGGCGCGGTTGACGGCGACGGCACTGTCAACGCTGTGGGAGAAGAACGCCGTCCAGATCCGCCTGAATGTTCTGCCGATGTCAGCGAATCCCGCGCCAACGGGATCGTCGCGTCGGGCCCCTTCCTTTGCCAGGGACGCGAAGGCGAACCGCTTCAGGAGATCCAGCAGGTGAGCCTGACTTTCGCTCCCGGACGGTTCGCGTGATGTCGATGAAGGAGGCTGAGGTCCGTCGATCTGTTCAAGCGCACTCATGGTCTGTCCTATCGGGCCAATCGCTACAAAACATGCTCCACCGCTCCTTCACCAGGTCCGGGCCTGGTGAGGCGAAGACGCTTCGGGGTGTACTACGGCAGGGGTTTCCGGACTATGAAACGCCGGAGTGCCGCTCCTCCAGAAGGTCGCTGGGCGACACGCGCTGAAACCTTTTGTGACTTGGCGGTTTATTAACCTTGTGGCAGTAAATTCGACCCGTTAACCGTGTTTTTCGCGCCTTTCCGGGCGCTTGAACCTGGAGAACCATGTCCGGCCAACGCTGTTCAGCGGTGGTGCTTGCCGCCGGCAAAGGCACCCGCATGAAGTCCCGCCAGCCCAAGGTGCTGCACCCCATCGCCGGCCGCCCGATGATCGCACACGTGCTCGACACCGTCGCCGCCGTAGGCGCGGACCCGGCCGTTGTGGTGGTTGGCCCCGGCATGGAGGCCGTCGCGGCTGCGGTGGCGCCCCATCCGACGGTCGTACAGCGGGATCAGGCCGGAACGGCCGACGCCGTCAAGGCGGCCCGCGAACCCCTGTCGCAGGCCGGCTGCGAAACCGTGCTGGTCCTGTTCGGCGATACGCCTTTTATCGAGGCGTCAACTGTTGCGGCCATGCTGGAACAAAGACAGGCGGGCGCTGGGGTCGTGGTCCTGGGCATGCGGCCGGACGACCCGTTCGGCTATGGCCGACTGGTGCTGGACCAGGCAGGGGAACTGACGGCAATCGTCGAGCAGCGCGACGCCGACGCCGCCATCGCGCAGATTCCGCTGTGCAATTCAGGCGTTATGGCGATCGACGCGGCGCGACTCTTCCCGCTGGTCGACGGGATCGACAACGCCAACGCCAAGGGGGAATTCTACCTGACCGATGTCGTGGCGGAGGCGCGCGGGCAGGGCCTGACATGCGCCGTGGTCGAGGCGCCGGCCGGACAGCTTCTGGGCATCAATGACCGCGCCGACCTGGCGATGGCCGAGCGCTTGTGGCAGGAGGCGCGGCGGCGCGCCGCCATGGAGGCGGGGGCGACCCTCGCCGATCCGTCAACGGTCTGGTTCTCGCACGACACCGTGCTGGGCCAGGACGTCACGATCGGCCAGAACGTCGTGTTTGGCCCGGGCGTGGAAATTGCGGACAATGTGGAAATCAGACCGTTCAGTCACCTTGAAGGGGCCGTTGTCCAGGAGGGCGCCGTGATCGGTCCGTTTGCCCGATTGAGGCCTGGCGCGAAGGTCGGGCCTGACGCGCATGTAGGAAACTTCGTGGAGCTGAAGAACACCGTGCTGGGCATCGGCGCCAAAGCCAACCACCTGAGCTATTTGGGCGATGCAAAGATCGGGGCTGGGGCGAACATCGGCGCCGGGACAATCACGTGCAACTACGACGGTTTCCTTAAACACCGGACAGAAATCGGCGCGGGCGCCTTTATCGGATCCAACGCGGCCCTGGTGGCGCCGGTCACCGTAGGCGATGGCGCAATCGTTGGAGCGGGCAGCGTCGTCACCCGGGACGTTGCCGCGGACGCCTTGAGCGTTGCCCGGGGCGAACAGACGGAGCGGCCAGGCGCAGCCGCGCGCTATCGCGAGACCAAGACGGCTGAAAAGGCGGCCCGTCAGGGCGGGAAGGGCTGAGGCAATGTGCGGGATCATCGGCATCATCGGAAAGGCCGAGGCCGCGCCGCTGCTGATTGACGGCCTGAGACGGCTTGAATACCGCGGCTATGACTCTACCGGCGTGGCCACGCTGCGCAACGGGCAGATCGAACGCCGCCGCGCCGAGGGCAAGGTCGGCAAGCTCGCGGACCTTCTGGATGCGGAGCCGCTGGCCGGAACCACCGGCATCGGCCATACCCGCTGGGCGACGCACGGCGTCCCGTCGGAGAACAATGCCCACCCCCACGCCACCGAGCAGGTTGCCATCGTCCATAACGGAATCATCGAGAACTTCCAGGAACTGCGCGAGGAGCTGACCCGTTACGGCAACGCCTTCGTTACCGACACCGACACCGAGGTGGTCGCCCATCTGGTGACCCATTTCCTGGAGGAGGGGCACGACCCGGAGACCGCAGTGCGCGCGGCCCTGCCCAAGCTTGAAGGGGCGTTTGCCCTGGTGATGATTTTCAAGGGACGCCACGACCTGATGATCGGCGCCCGCCGCGGCTCTCCGCTGGCGATCGGCTATGGCGACGGCGAGATGTTCTTCGGGTCCGACGCGCTGGCGCTGGCCCCGCTGACCAGGCGGCTGTGTTACCTGGAAGAGGGCGACTGGGCCGTGGTCGACCGCGACGGCGCCCGTATCTTCGACGCGTCGGGTGCGCCGGCCGACCGGCCCGTGATCCAGACCGCGGTTTCCGGCGCCCCGATCGGCAAGGGCAACTATCGCCACTTCATGCAGAAGGAGATCTTCGAGCAGCCCAGCGTGATCGGAGATACCCTGCATGCGATGCTGAACCCGGCCTTGGGCACCATCACGCTGCCGCCGCTGTCGGTCGATCTGGCAAGCGTGCCGCGAATTACGATTTCGGCCTGCGGCACGGCAGCCCTGGCCGGGATGGTGGCGAAATACTGGCTGGAGACGCTGGCCCGGGTTCCGGTCGAGGTGGACCTGGCCTCCGAGCTGCGCTACCGCGACCCGCCGATGGAAGAGGGCGGGCTTTCGCTGTTCATCTCGCAGTCCGGCGAGACCATGGACACGCTGGAGGCGTTGAGGCTGTGCGCCCGGCGCGGCCAGCACATCCTGTCGGTGGTCAATGTCCCGGAATCGACCATTGCCCGGGAATCCGAGGCGGTCCTGGCGACCCTGGCGGGGCCGGAGATCGGCGTCGCCTCGACCAAGGCCTTCACCACCCAGCTTACCGCGCTGGCGGCACTGGCGATCGCCACGGCCAAGGCGCGGGGCGTTCTGCCGCGCGACCGCGAGGCGGAGCTGGCCGCCGCGCTGGCCGAGGTGCCCGGGCGGGCGGCGGAAGTGCTCAATCATGACGAGGCGATCGCCGCGATCGCCCAGGAGGTGGCCGAGGCCCGAGACGTGCTTTATCTGGGGCGCGGTCCCAGCTTCCCGATTGCCCTGGAAGGCGCGTTGAAGCTCAAGGAAATCAGCTACATCCACGCCGAAGGCTATGCCGCCGGCGAAATGAAGCACGGGCCAATCGCGCTGATCGACGAAACCGTTCCGGTCGTCGTGATTGCGCCGTCCGACGCCCTGTTCGACAAGACCGCCGCCAACGTTCAGGAGGTGATCGCCCGCGGCGGGAAGGTGGTCTTCATCTCGGACGCGCCCGGAATCGAGCGGATGACGCGTCAGGCCAAACCGTTCGCCTGTATCGAGCTGCCGGTCGTCGATCCTTTCGTGGCGCCGATCCTGTACACAATCCCGGTGCAGCTTCTGGCCTATCACACAGCTGTGATCAAAGGGACCGACGTCGACCAGCCGCGCAACCTCGCTAAATCGGTGACAGTCGAATAGAACAACGCTGTGCAAGGCATTGTTGCGTTTGCAAGGCCGGTGTGCCGATTGCGCGTTCTCAGTTCAGTGTATGGTTAGCGTCGGATAAGAAAATTGAAACGTGCGTGAGTCACGATGGTCTTGAGCGTGGCGTTCGTTGAAGGATCGCCTCGTCGTTCGGGGGAGCGCTGCCAAGTGCCATTAAACGACAACGACCGGCCCAACCATCAGGGACCCTACGACATTCGCGAGCAGCCGGTGACGGATGCCAACCTGTTGCAGCATCCGTATGTTCGACGGCTATACGACTGGTGGATCACCGCGAAGGACGGGGCCGTACCGGCGCGGTCCCAGTTCGACATCGCCGAACACACGATGCTGGCTTCCAACGTCTTCCTGGTCGAGCGCGTCGACGCGGAGAGCTTCCGGTTCAAGCTGCACGGCGAGGCCGCGATGGACATCACCGGCATGCGCGGGGCGCCGACGGAAGTCTCCGAACGCACGGAGGATCAATTCAACAACACGCTGTTCCGTTACTACACGGACGTGGTGGAGAACGGCATTCCGGTCCGCTGCACCGGTTCGCTCGCTTTTGCCGACCAGCCGCACCGGCGTTTCGAAAGCATCGACTGTCCGCTGACCGACGACGAAGGCAACATGGCCTACATCATCGGCGTGATCGTGGTGCGGCCTTAGCACTTCTCCAC
>Ga0056115_1000303_pt1 | contig 23126 bp, 19 predicted proteins | sample WorMetOlspDAHAB1_FD_77007 | JGI IMG/M metagenome (GOLD analysis project Ga0056115, IMG submission 77007) | Marine gutless worms symbiont microbial communities from Max Planck institute for Marine Microbiology, Germany - Olavius sp. DAHAB.1 ...
AGAAAAAAGGAAGAAAATAATAGAAGAGATTTTTAAATCTAATTTTTGGAAGAAAATACAGCTGAAGAATATAACAGTTTCAGACCGCTAAGTTTAATACTGTTTCAGGTTGCCGCTGACAATGTTCGGTGTTCGACGTTCATTAGTTTCTCATTTGGTTTGACTAGACGCTTTTCATACCAGTGGCGGTGCTGACACCTGACACCTTTAAAAAATCAAAGCACGCGGTAACTTCAGGAAAAGACACTCGCGTATAAAACGGAATCACCATGCCGGACGAAAGCCTTCTCATTATCCACCAGGGCGCCCTGGGGGATTTCATTCTGACGTTTCCAGCCTTTACCCGGCTGCAAAAGTATTATAAGCCGATTGATGTTCTCTGCCAGAATCAACAGGGTCAGCTGGCCAAAACGTTGGGGCTTGCAGATAATTGGTATCCGTCGGAGGCTGCTTATTTTTCATCCCTATTCAGCACTCAGGTTGACCCAAAAATAAAGGCCATTCTAGCGCAATATGAGAATATCATATTATTTACTTGGTCCGAAGAGTTGGAGCAGTCCATTAAACGTGTCACGGCAAATGTACGCTGCCGGATTTCTCCTCAGCCCCCGGCTCGCCGGCGCATCCATGTCACCGAATTCGTACTGGAAAATATTGCCAATGGCGGCCTGATAGCAAAAGAAGATGCAACGCTTGACGCTACCCGGTTTGCGATTTCTGAGGACCACCCACGAGACTTCAAAAAAATATTGCTGCATCCTGGAGCTGGCAGCATCCGTAAACGCTGGCCGGTTTCCGGTTTTATACAGGTGGAAATCGCACTGGAAAAAGCGGGATTAAAACCTGAATTCATCCTGGGCCCGGCTGATAAAAACCTGACGGATGCACTGCAAGGCCCGGGACGACCGGTACACCTGCCGGACAATCTGCCGGAACTGGTGGTTTTGCTCAGATCTGCCGGCGGCTATATCGGCAACGATTCCGGTGCCAGTCACCTGGCGGCCTATATAGGCCTATCGACAGCGGTCATTTTCGGACCGGCAGATCCCCAACGGTGGGCACCGGTCGGCCGGGCGGTACAAATCGTACGGCCGAGTCTGCAATGCCGCCCGTGTTTTGAAACCGAGCCGGCCAACTGCGATGATCCGCAGTGTCTGGCGGGTATCGATCCGCAAAAGGTGATGGAAGCTTTCTACAGTGTATATTTTAACCCGGATCCGCCGGCGGCGGAGAACCAAAAAAGTTCAATCACGAAAAGACGAAAACACACATAAAAACGAGATTAATTATAGTGGAGACGGCTTTCAGCCGCGGCATCTGATTTCGCGGTTGAAAACCGCTCCCACAATCTTTGTATTTGCTCTTTCTATATAACCGGATTCCACACTATAAATAGAGCTGATTTTAACTTTTGGAATAATTCGCGGCTATTCATGACAATTCGTGGCCAACTATTTTATGAAAGGCAAAAATCATACATAGAAAATTTGTTAGGATATAATTATGGATATAGCTTCAAGATTAAAAACCCTGGATCAGATTTATGCAATCTATGATCAATTCGCCGCATCGCTGGATCCGGCATGCAAAAAAGGCTGCGATCATTGTTGTACCTTAGGTGTCCTGATGACGACCCTTGAAGGATACAAAATTATTGACAGTTTGACCTCGCAGGCCAACGCCGATGTCATACAACAAATCCGTTGTGCGTCGAAAATAAAACGGTTGCGGCCCCAAATAACAACCAACCGCCTGGCTCAGCTATGTGCCAAAGGTGTCGACCTGCCGGAAGAAGAAGACAACATTGATCTGCAGACCTGTCCGATATTGCAGGATAACCAATGCCCGATATATGAGCTGAGGCCGTACGGATGCCGGTGCCTGGTATCCCGGCACAAGTGCGGCGATAAAGGTTCTGCCGAAATAGATGATTTCGTTTTATCGGTAAATACCGTATTTTTGCAAACGATCGAACACGTGGATGCCGGCGGATGCAGTGGCAATCTGGTAGACGTTCTGCAGGCAATGTCGGTTCAAAGTAACCGGGAGGCTTATGGCAACAGTGCTCTGCACTGCAGCGTCAATAATCTGATTCCAAATCAGCCGCTGGGGGTATTGATGATTCCACCCGAGCACCGCACCAAAATGGAACCGATACTGCAGCAGCTTAGACAAATAAAGCCGTAGGCTTTTTTCGAGACCACTGTCGAATAAAGAGGCACTGGCGGGTCAGCCATGGCGCAGTTTATAGGTTTTTGGTTTCAGGTGTCTGGAAACCGAGATGCTAAATCCTGACCTACTTCCTACTTTACTTGAAAAAACCCCTCATCAAATTCAGTTTTGTCCTGGTAGCGCGCCATAAAAAAGCCGGGCATCTGGTCGATATTATCAAACAATCCGGGGTCGGCATTGATGCCGGCCTTGTGCAGGGCCTGGAGCATATCTTCGGGCTTCGGAGGGCAGCCTTTGATCGGAATTGCCTCCCGGATTGCCGGATTATTCTTATGCGCCTGGTAAATGCATTTACCCATTAATATCGTTTTTTTCTTGCCGGGCGTCGGCTGCATGGACTTTCCGGTAAGAATTTCCACATCATCAAAAGGCTCCCCTTCCCAGGCAAACCGAATAGCAGAAATCATCAGACCGTTGACACCCGAACAATAGGTGCACATGGACAGATCGTACTTATGGTAAAATACACCTTTAATGCCCTGTTTGGCCAGCGGAGCCGGCAGGATGACTTCGTCAGTTTCACTGTACGTAAAGTCATATTCGTGCGGTCGTTTCACATCCTCGAGACGCTCACCAACCACTTCGATATCTGAAGAATCCAAGGCACGATTGCGGTGTTTGGCCGCATGCATCAGGTGCGGCACCTGTTCCGGTTGATATCCTAAAATTCCGGCACCAACTAGATCGGCTGACAGGATGTCGGCCGAAGCCACCAGCAGATTGGTCCGGCGTAACTTGCCGTCCGGCCCGGGACCTCTCTCGTTGGTATAAATACCGTCGATAAGCGTAAATATTGGGGGTAATTTATCTGCCAGTTTGGATACCCAAAAATGCAGATCCTTACCGGGGGTCATATTGTGACACTTTTTGCGTGACGGAATGTCAATCAATCCCTTCAGATTTTTAATCCCCAAGCTGACCACGGTTTGGTTGTGAGCCTTCATCACCGGTAGATCCACCACAAAATCGCTTTCCAGAACGTCTTGATTAAAGCCGACCTCAACCCCGTCGCCAAGATCCACCTTTTTAAATTTGTGCTCAAAAACATTGATATAATTCACTCCATATTTTTTTTTCAGATTCCCATAACCGAGCATCTCAAAAGCATGCGCCGGCGTTTCAAAATCTTTGGGACTCATCGTGACAGTCCCTTCAGCGATGGTAATGTCATCAATGCCAAGCTCCTTGAGCAAAATAATCATATCCTCCACCACGCGCGAAGTGGTGATGACGCCCCACTTGGGAAAAGGAACCGCTTTGGTCCAGAAGACGATATTGGGTTTGATCAATACTCTGGCAGTTGAGGACAGTCGTGCCAATCCCTGTGATAAATCAACGGCTTTTCGGACAGATTCCAGGGGTTTTACGTAGGGTACGATTGAAACCAGATGGTTGTTCATACTAGATCTCCATAATTTGTGTCCACCCGGCGGACCGCCTTCGGCAGATTCGCGTGTCTTGTGTCTTGATGAACGGCGTTCTGTGCGGTCCTCAAGCACGGGGCATAGCGTTGAATGAAAAGACTGTCGAGCGTGTTTTTACACTCTGCCCTTTGCGCCATGCGCTCTGCAATGTCGCCTCCTGGTAAGCCGCAGAGCCCGCTGTAATTTCCGGTTGGGCATTAAATAAAAACTCACGTCAGAAGCTGTTCGGCATTATTTCCGCTTATTTTTTCCAACTGTATTTTAGTCAGGCCGGCATGCTCCATTTCGCTAAAATATCTTGCCGGCGGCAGCAGAGGATAATCACTGCCGAAAAGAATTTTGTCAACCCCAATTATTTTGTCTGCTATTTGATAAATATCAGCGTCATAAAGATAGGGAGTTGCAGCCGTGTCAAAATAAACGTTTTCGAAGCTTTCCTTAACATCCTTTTTCAGCAGACCGAAAAAGAATATTCCACCGCCCCAGTGGGCCAAGACAATTTTGTTGCCCGGAAACCGTTTGATCAGGCGATAGATTTGAGCCATGGTAATTGGTGTCTTCCCATGATATTCATGGCCGACAGGCTCATTGGTATGAATTAAAACCGGCAGATCCCGTCCGGCGCACAAATCCATGATCGGAGCCAGTCTATCCAGTGCAGATTCGTCAATACCGGTCTGGTAAAATGCCAGTTCGCCAATTCCGGAAATCCCGGCCTCAATACATCGTTCGACTTCAGCAACGACGTTTTCTCCCGCAGGCTCAAAACAGCCGAAACCGATTAAGCGGTTGGAATATTTTTGTGCCATTTCCATGATATAGTCATTATGCGGTTTAAATACTGCGGAATTTTTCCATGGAAATCCAAAGACAACCGATTTGTCCACCCGGTTTTTGTCCATGGCTTCAATTAAATCAGCGGCACCGATCAGACGGGATTTAGCGGATTGATACAATAGTTTGAAGGCGGGTTCAGAATGAAAAAACTCTTCCCTGTTTTCTCGAATATCTCTCGGGAAAATATGAGTGTGAAAATCAATGATCATCTATTGTCCTTTAGTTGCAGACTGCGTTAGCTGATTGGGTAAGTTCTAAAGAAAAGTGTGGCAAAATTCAAACAAAAAAAACGACTGATTGGAGGCTAGTCAATCAGTCGTTAAGGAGGAGAACAGATGAAGAAATTATTAGGCTTTGTAGAGTTTTGTATTGCAAAACCTTTGCCAATTTAAGAATTATGCAAATAAAATTTACAAAAAAATAGATATTCTTTTTAATATCAATAAGATAAAATTATCTCAGTCATTTATTATTTCTGCCATGGTTTTAGGTTAAAGGCCCTTAATTGGGTAATTGGGTTCAGTATTATTAACCCTTGGGAGAAATTTTCAACAAACCTCTTGTTTTTAAAGGGATTTTCGCATATGGCATGAAGTTCAAAATTTTAAACCCTGGCCTTAACTTAAACGGTAAAACCTATAACCATCTGACAATTAAAGGATTATTCGGGTTCAAAAATTTGAACCCACAGAATATACGACGATATTATGAGGCAAAAAAAGGTTATAGAATGAATTACATGCAAAAGGCCAAAAGCGACCCCATGTACCGCTACCTGATCGTGTTTACGATTTGCTCAAGCATGGGAATACAGACCTGGCTTACATTGTTTAATAATTTTGCGGTCGACATCGCCGGGTTGGACGGACATCATGTTGGGGTCATACAATCCGTTAGAGAAATACCAGGATTTCTGGCCCTGTTGGCCGTTTTTGTAATTATGTTTATCAAAGAATATCGCCTGTCAGCCCTGTCGATTTTAATTCTGGGGCTGGGTGTGGCGCTGACCGGATTGTTTCCTTCCTATGCCGGACTGCTTATAACGACCCTGGTAATGAGCTTTGGCTTCCATTATTATGAAACCACCAACATGTCCCTAACACTTCAATACTTTGACAAAGGAACATCGCCCTGGGTATTCGGCAAGCAACGCAGTTTTGCGGCGGCATCCAACATCGGCGTTGGCATTTTGATTTACGCGTTGGCATTTTTGCTGGATTTTTCGAAAATTTACCTGATCATCGGAGGCCTTATTGTCGCAACGGCGGTCTGGGGACTGGCGCAGGATCCCTCAGGCAAGGAAATTGTCACCCAGCGAAAAAATATGATTGTGCGCCAAAAATATTGGCTGTTTTACTTTCTAACGCTTATGGCCGGTGCCAGGCGGCAGATTTTTATGGCATTTGCCGTTTTGTTGATGGTGCAAAAATTTGAATATTCCCTTCAAGAAGTCACGATTCTCTTTGTGGTCAACAATATTATCAATTATTATCTTAGCCCGATGATCGGAAAAAGCATAATCCGATATGGTGAGAGGAAGGTGTTGTCACTGGAGTATTTTAGCCTGATTTTTATTTTTCTGGCTTATGCCACCACCAATTCCAAATTGCTGGTTGCCGCACTTTTTATTCTGGATCACATATTTTTTAACTTCTCCATCGCCATCCGCACTTATTTCCAAAAGATAGGCGATCCCCGAGACATTGCGCCAAGCATGGCTGTCGGATTCACCATCAACCATATTGCCGCTGTATTTTTGCCGGCTATTGGAGGATATCTGTGGATAGTTGATTATCGCATCCCATTTGTCGGCGGTGCCGCGCTAAGCCTGATTTCATTGACCGCCGTGCAAATGATCAGGAATCAGAAGAAAGTCGATGGATCACAGTAGTATTGTTAGAGCAACGAAATTTTGCCGCATATATATTTGCAAGTTTATCCTGGAGTTAAATCAATTCTGACATTTCATTCCCGACACCTGACACTTGAAACCTAGTTACTCCGAACCGCTGAACCCAGAACGTTGAACCCTGAACCCGCCGCCTGAAGGGCGGCTATTCCCACACCCCGTCAATTTTGGTGTTGCATTTTATGCATTGACCATTTTTAATCCTCAGCTTACCAACCTGAAATCCCCGGCGTTCGATGACCGTTTCGCCGCAACTGTAACAAAACGTACTCTCGGCGGCATGGCCGTAAACATTGCCGGTGTATACATATCTTAATCCTGCTTTTAAGCCGATTTCCCGGGCCATTATGAGGGTTTTAACCGGGGTGGGAGGGCTGTCGGTCAATTTGTAGGTGGGATGAAAGCGACTGATGTGCCAGGGGGTCGCCGGTCCCAGAATCTGCACGATAAATGCCGCCATGTCTTTAAGTTCGGCTGGATCGTCATTTAAACCCGGCACGATCAGGGTGGTCACCTCCACAAAAACACCAAGCGATTTCATTAATTTTAAGGTCGCCTGTACGTGTTTGAGCCTGGCCCCGCATAGCTCTTTGTAATACTTATTGCTATAGGCCTTCAAATCAACGTTGGCGGCATCCAGATAAGGATAAATCATCTCCAGGGCTTCGGCGGTCATATAGCCATTAGTAACAAATACGTTTCGAAGGCCTTTGCCGGCGGCCAGTTTCGCGGTTTCATAAGCAAATTCAAAAAATACGGTCGGCTCGGTATACGTATAGCTGATACTTTTGCAGCCGCCTTGCACGGCTGCCGCTACAGCACTTGAAGGACTGCAGGTGTATCCCATAATCATTCCGCTGTGATCGGCGGGCATCTGAGCAATATCGGCGTTCTGGCAAAATTGACAACGAAAGTTGCAACCGACCGTCGCTATTGAGTAAGAAAGGGTGCCCGGTAGAAAATGAAACAAAGGCTTTTTTTCGATGGGATCGATGTGCTGGGCAATGAGTTTGCCAAAGACCAATGTTTGCAGGATACCGCCCGCATTTTCCCGCACGCTGCAAATTCCCCGATCACCGTCTTTGATCACGCAGCGATGACTGCAAAGGTTGCATTTCACCTTGTTGTTCTCAAGGGATTCATAGAGGTAGGCTTCCATAGTCGCTTCGCTCCGATAAAGAGGTTTGCCCGTGAGCCCGTTTACCGGTTGGCCCGTCGGTAATCAGGATTTTGCAACTCTCATGACACAATCAACACCGGCAAACGGGCCAACGGATCAACCGGATAACCTATCTATGTTACCCCGTCGCAGCTCCGCCGGGATTTTTTGCCTGATAACGCATGGTAAGTGGTTTTGTTTTAAATCGGGGCACCAGAGTTACCACAATCCCGGCAAATGCTCCGAAGGGACACCGCTGGATAATGCTGGATTGCTCCAGACTGTTGACGAATTCGCCTGAACTCGCCGGTAACTGGCATACTGTGCGCCACGAAACGGGCGTGTCACCAAGAAGTTCGCGAATAATTAGTTTTAGCTCCCAGACGCTGAAAAACCGGGCATGATTGAAAATGGTCGGCGTAAAAATACCTTTGACCCGCCGCTGGATGCCCTTGATGGCGTAACGGTTCAAAAAGCCGATAAAAACACGATCTTTGGCTACTCGAAAGGCCTCTGCAAGCGATTTTACCGGGTCGTCAACGAATTCCAGTGTGGTAAAAAGACTGGCGTAGCTGAACGAATTGTCATCAAAAGGCAAATCTTCTGCGTAACCACGGTATAAATCCGCGCGGGCGCCGATCTTTTCTAGCGCAACGTCCAGCATGTAGGTGGACGGATCCAGACCGGTAACCTGCAGCCCCATATCTAGAAAAGCTTTCAGGCAAGCCCCCGCGCCGCAGCCAATATCCAGTATGGTCTCGCCACGCATGGGCTGTAGCAAATTCCGCATCAATCCGGCTTCTAGCTCAAAAGCCTTTTTCGTATGCGGTTTGTTGAACCATTGCTCGTAAGCAATGGCCTCGTTAAAATCAAAAACATGTCCCATGCATGATAATCTAAGTAATATATTTAACTTAATCAAGGGGAAACTACTTGTTGCCGAATGCTGGGTACTGGATACTCGACACTGGATGCTGGATTATAACGGCATTGGACGCACGGCTCACGCTAGAAGGCTTAGGGTGTAAGGTACCGTGTTTAAGGTCTAAGCGACAAGGTGAAATAGGCAGGCTATGCGCAATGCCCTATCAATCCGAAATCGAATCAGCGCTGCGTTGACCGCCGGGTTTAGACGTCGCCGGATTTGGGAGTATTCGTTTTGGGCGCCGGGGCGGCGGGACGTCTACGCTTGCGGGGCGGCCTTCTTTTCTTTTCTGCTGTCTTCGGTTTCGGTTCTGCGGAGGTCGCTTTAGTTTCTTGCGGCTTTGGTTTTAATTTTTGCGGCTCCGCTTTAATTTCTTGCGCCTCCGATTTTTTTTCTACGGGCTCCGGTCCGAATCCAAAAAATGCACCGGGAAATTGGGATGGATTTCGCTTTGTCTGGGGCTTGCGCTGAACCCGCTTTTTATTTTCGGCACTGCGGCTGCGCCGCTGGGTCGAACTTTTCAGCCGGGTCTTTCTTTTGGCTGGAAACGGCTTAGATCGATCCTCCACATACCAGTCTTCCTCAGGCCATACCACCGGAATTTTGTAGTCCAGCATCTTCTCGAGCGGTTCGAGATGAAAGACGTATTTTTCGCAAGCCAGAGAAATAGCCTTGCCGGTTTTGCCTGCCCGTGCAGTTCGTCCAATACGATGGACATAGTTTTCAGAATCCTGCGGTAGATCGTAATTAATGACATGGCTGATATCCTCGACATGGATACCTCTTGAGGCCACATCAGTTGCGACCAGGATTTTTAATTCGCCTTTCTTATATTGTGCCATTAGCCGAAACCGCTTTCGCTGAGGCAGATCTCCGGTAATCCCTTCAGCCGGCCAGCCGTTGCCCTTCAATTTATAGGTCAGGTAGTCCACCCCGGACTTGGTATTGACAAAAATGAGCATCCGATTCCATTCTTCCCGTTTTAAAAGGCCCAGAAGAAGAGGGATCTTTTTGTCGATGCCCACATGAAACAATGACTGCTCGATACCTTCCACGGTCACGGTTTGTGGGGTGATGGAAATAAACTCGGGCAGATTCATATACTCGTAGGTCAGTTCCATTACCCGGTAGGAGAGGGTGGCCGAAAACAGCATAGACTGTCGTTTGTCATAGGGCGGAAGCTTGCGCAAAATATAGCGCATATCTTGGGCGAAGCCGAGATCCAGCAGACGATCAGCTTCATCGATAACCAGAACTTTGATGCCCTCGGGTTTGAAAATTTTTTGTTTATAATAATCGATAATGCGGCCCGGCGTACAAATGACAATATCAACCCCCGCACGAAGAATATCAGCCTGCTTGACATAATCGACGCCGCCCACCACCTGAACCAGGGTTAGTCGGGTGTGGCGACAGAGAACTTTGGCTTCTTCATATATTTGTTGAGACAACTCCCGGGTGGGTGCAACAATGAGCGCCAGGGGCAGACCGTCTTTTTTTTCAGGTTCCGACAAAAGTCCACTTAGAACGGTGACCAGAAAAGCACCGGTTTTACCGGTACCGGTCTGGGCCTGTCCGGCAACATCTCGACCGGTTAGCGAAACCGGCAGGGTTTGCGCCTGGATAGGGGTGCAGTGCACGAAGCCGGCATCTTTCAATCCGGCAAGCACTTCGGCAGGTAAATTAAATTCATCAAATCTTGTTTCGGTTAAAAATTCAGGCTTTGGCGCCCGTGGTGACGGCAACGACGATTGAGGTTCTTCTGGCATGGATGTAGATACCTTTTTATGTTGGGAGGTGTGCTTGACACCTAAAAGCGAGCACAATTTAATTATCGGTCTAATCATATAGTCGGTAGATTATACTATTATTTTTAATTATTGCAAGTCAGATAACAGGAGTGGGAAATAAGGAAGGACAGAAGATCAAAAGGTCGCAGGGAGCAGGGGGCCGTCATTTAAACAAGTATAGGATTTTGCTATCGAACAAAGTCTACTAATTATAGCGGTTCGGGAATTACTTTGACGGTTCCCGGCGGAGTTGGCAGAAGGCTTGACAATATCACGGTGCTGGCTCATATTGATCGGATATATTACCTGAATCTTGGGAAGGATACATTGAAAAAAATGATGAAAGAGTTTTTCAAGGTTAAAACAATTGATCAGGCGCTTCAATACAGGGAACAATTTGCTCCGCTGCGGACCGAGGATATTTCGCTAAGCGAATCGGTGGGTAGGGTTCTGGCCACAGACATCCGGTCGGACATCGATCTGCCGGATTTTGCCCGCTCGATAATGGATGGATTCGCAGTCAAGGGGGCATCCACTTTTGGTGCCAGCGAAGGCAATCCCGCCTATATCAACCTGAAGGGCACGGTTAAGATGGGTGAGTCTTCAAATCTTGCGGTGGGCCCGGGTGAGGCCGTGGGCATTTCAACCGGTGGTATGCTGCCGACAGGTGCTGACAGCGTTGTTATGGTGGAACACACAGGGGCCATCGATGACACCACCATTGAAGTCTACCGCAGTGTCGCGCCCGGCCAGAATATGATCGAGGTCGGCGAAGATATTAATCGGGGTGCAATTGCCCTGACCGGCGGTTGCCGAATCAGGCCCCAGGAAGCCGGTATGCTGGCAGCGCTGGGCCGCCAGGTGGTAGCGGTCTTTAAAAAACCAATCATTGGCATCATCTCAACCGGTGATGAAATTGTATCCGTAACTGAAACACCAGGGCCGGGCCGGATCCGCGATATCAATACTTATACCCTATTGGGTTTGGTTCGGCAAATAGGCGCAAAAGCGATTTCCTACGGAATTGTGCACGATGACTATAAAGCCCTTCTGGCAAAATGCACTCAGGCCTTGACCGAGTGCGATATGCTTCTGGTCTCCGGTGGCAGTTCGGTGGGCGCCCGCGATTTTACCATTGATGTCATCTCTGCCATGCAGGACGCTGAAATTCTGTTTCACGGGATTTCAATAAGTCCGGGAAAACCAACAATTTTAGCCCGAATTCAAAATAAGGCTTTCTGGGGGTTGCCAGGGCATGTGGTGTCGGCCATGGTGGTATTTTCTCGTATTGTTAAGCCATTTATCGAAAGGGTCAGTGGATTAAGCGACAACACTAGCAAAAACTTACGCCTCACGGCACGTCTGAGCAGAAATCTGGCATCGACCCAGGGTCGGGTGGATTATGTTCGGGTCCGCCTGGTTCATAAAGCGGGGGTAATTTGGGCCGAACCCATTCTGGGAAAATCGGGTTTAATCAATACCATGGTAAAAGCAGACGGTTTAATCGAAATCGGTATGAATACGGAAGGACTGGATCAAGGAACAGAGGTGGCGATAATTCCAATGTGAAAATCGAAATACGCTCACCCAAAAAATTCCAGCCGGATGAGTCCCGGGCTTGCGGATGCTCGATTTGAAGCCGGTCAAAACTCGTGCTCATGGCACCCTAAGGACCACCGCTGTCCGAAATGGAAAAATAAGTTCAATGATAATGCGACACTGGGTTTCCCTGAACCAATTCACTGTAGCGGTGGTCCCAATGGTGCCTAAAGCTCTCAGACAGTTGCCCGGATTCAAACCGAGCAACCGCAAGCCTCTCGCAAAATTTACTGGAGCTTTATAGATAACCGCAAATCAAAATTTTAGCTGAGGTTCAAATTTATGAGTAAAACCCGCAACGTATATTTAAAAATGAAAACTCTGCAGGAAGCAACGGAAATTGTGAATGCGGAATTTTCAGTGGATGAGTCATTAATCGCCGAGGAGATTCCAGTCCCCCAAGCTGTTGGAAGGGTACTGGCCGAACCCATATATGCTAAAACTTCTGCGCCCCATTTTAATGCGGCTGCCATGGACGGATTGGCCGTCAAGGCGGAAAATACCTTTGGGGCAAATGAGGCGATAACAAAAGAGCTGGCGATCGGGCAAGAAGCATTTTATGTGAATACCGGCCATGTGATGCCGCCGGCAACAGATGCGGTGATCATGATCGAACATGTCACTGTTATTGATGAAGAACGCATCGAAATTGATAAACCGGTGTTTCCCTGGCAAAATGTCCGCAAGGTGGGGGAAGATATTGTGGCCACCGAACTTCTCTTCCCGCAAAATCATATGATCACCCCCTATTGTGTGGGGGCCCTGCTGACGGGCGGCATATTTAAAGTTCCGGTCAAAAAAAAACCGAAGATTCTGATCATCCCGACCGGACCGGAACTTTTTGACTGGCGCAATCAGTCGCTCGATTCCATCCAACCCGGTCAGGTGCTCGAAACCAACTCCTTTATGCTGGGCAGCCTTGTTGAAAAATTCGGCGGTGCTTACACGCGCCATGAAATGCTGGCTGATGACCCTGAAATAATCAAACAGGTGGTGGACGAGGCCGTCAATCAGGATTATCAAATAATTCTCGTGCTGGGTGGGTCTTCGGCCGGTTCGGAAGACTACGCCAAAAGCGTAATTCTTGAACTCGGCACGGTCTTGGTCCATGGCGTCACCATCATGCCCGGAAAACCCGTGGTCATCGGTGCCGTCAGCGGCAAACCGGTTTTTGGCATGCCCGGATATCCGGTTTCGGCCATCATTGCATTTGAACAGTTTGTTCACCCCATGCTCAAACGGATGCTGGGCCAACCAGACCTGCCGGTTCAAACAATTGAGGTAGAGCCCACCCGAAAAATTGCCTCCAAACTTGGCGTCGAAGAATTTTTGCGGGTAAAACTCGGTCAGGTCGGCAACCGGGTTGTGGCCACACCCCTGCCCAGAGGTGCCGGATGTATCACCTCAATCACCGAGGCTGACGGCATAATTCGCATCCCGAATCATATTGAGGGAATCAAAGATAATGAAACCGCTGTAGTCGAATTGCTATGCCCGGTTTCTTCCGTGGGGCAGACCGTTGTCGTTGTCGGCAGTCATGATAACACGCTGGACGTTTTGGCCGACATGATCAAAGTCAAACACAGTCACCTGTCCCTTTCTTCCAGCCATGTCGGAAGCATGGGCGGTTTGATGGCGGTCAAAAAAGGCGCCTGCCACCTGGCGGGATCGCATCTGCTAGATAGCGAAGACGGTTCTTATAATGTATCCTATATTTCTAAGTATATACCGGAAATTGAAGTCAAGCTAGTCAATCTGGTCTACCGCGATCAAGGTTTAATTGTCAGTCGGGGAAATCCCAAAGGTATAAACGGCATCGAAGATCTGGCCCGCAAAGATATATCATTTATCAACCGCCAGCCGGGTTCCGGCACCCGAATTTTGCTTGACTATCATCTAAACCGGATCGGCATCAACCCGGACGCTATCATTGGATATCAGCATGAAGAGTTTACTCACATGGCCGTGGCGGTGGCGGTGCTCAGCGGTACGGTGGATGCCGGTTTGGGCATTTATGCCGCTGCCAAGGCACTGGACCTAGATTTTATTCCGGTTGTCACCGAACAGTACGATTTGATCATCCCACTGGCGTATTTTGAATCCGAAAATATCCAACTTATACTTGAAACCATCAACAGCCGCGAATTTAAGCGTCGCGTCGCCGTGTTGGGCGGATACAGTACCGGAAAAACCGGAAAGATAATTTTGTAGTTCCCGGGGCGGCGTCACATCTTCGTTCACGGAGTAAGCAAAGAAAAATTCTCAAATTAGCGCTTAGACTTTTTGGAATGGATTCCTTCCAAATTAAGCTGGGCATTTCCCCTGGGGTCGGTTATAATGATTATTTGCAGTGGGTCATTTTTAGTGGGCACAAATGCGCAGAAGACAGGAAATTCGGCGGTCCATTAGGATTTGACAACAACCATTCTTGCATTACATTAGTGACAACATTATGGGCCGACCAGGTTTCCATAAGAGAATCTTCAATCACCGGACAAAGTCTTTCGTTTTAATAATCGGATTTTTTTTCTAAAAACAGAAGAACAAGAAATTCAAGAAGTCAAATTGATACGGTAGCATAAATGAGTACCAAACGGGATTATTATGAAATATTAGGCGTTAGCCGCAATGCAACTGAAAATGATTTAAAGGGAGCCTACCGCAAACTCGCTTTAAAATACCATCCGGATAGGAATCCTGGCGATAAAGAAGCTGAAGACAGCTTTAAAGAGGCAGCTGAAGCCTATGAGGTTCTGCACGACGCTGAAAAAAGGGCTATCTACGACCAGTACGGTCATGCAGGGCTTGAAGGGTCCGGGTATTCCGGTTTTGGCGGATTTGAAGACATTTTTTCGAGTTTCGGTGATATTTTCGAGGATTTTTTCGGATTCGGCGGCAGCCGTAGACGTTCCAGATCTAGGGCGCAACGCGGCGCTGACCTGCGCTATGACTTGACCCTCAGCTTTATGGATGCCGCATTCGGCACGGAAACAGAGATTAAAGTTGAAAAAAGAGAGATCTGCCCCGAATGCGACGGCAGTCGCTGTGAACCGGGAACCGCCCCGGAGACCTGCCGGCAGTGTGGCGGTGTCGGGCAGATTTCCAGAAACCAGGGATTTTTCACAGTCCGCACGACCTGCCCCGTCTGTCGCGGTGAAGGCCAGGCGGTTACCCACCCATGCACCCAATGCGGCGGGGCGGGCCAGGTGATGGTTGCCAAAAAAGTTTCAGTCAAAATTCCTGCGGGGGTTGACAACGGGTCAAGACTGCGGCTGACCAGTGAAGGAGAACCCGGCCGGCTGGGAGGCCCTCCCGGAGATCTTTACGTCTTTATTTACGTTGATTCCCATGATTTCTTCCAGCGTCGCGAATCAGATATTATCTGCCAGATCCCGATATCATTTGTTCAAGCGGCATTGGGCGATAAAATCTCCGTGCCGACCTTAAACGGCAATAAAAAGCTCAAAATACCCAAAGGTACCCAGCCCGGCGAAGTGTTGACTTTTACCGGCGAGGGTATTCCATCCTTGAGAACGGGAAAACGCGGTGATCAGTTGATTCAGATCGATATCAAAACACCAACCCATTTAAATAAGAAACAGGAAGGGTTGCTGAAAGAATTCGCCCAGCTCGAGTCCAAGAAATTGTCCAAGAAATTGAAAAATATCCTCAAAGGCGGAGCGGTTGAAGCCGCTAATTAATCATGTATGAATTAAAAGTTGTCACCCAATTTGCTGCGGCGCATCAGCTCACCATGGTGGGAGCAAAATGCGAAAATATGCACGGCCATAACTGGAAAATCGAAGTCTATGTTACAGGAGAGAAAACAGACGACGCGGGAGTTTTAATGGATTTCGGGATCATCAAAAAACATGTCCGCGAAATCATGGCCATGCTTGACCACAAATATCTCAACGAGTTGGAATACTTCCAACAGGGCCAGCCGTCTTCTGAAAACATCGCCTATTTTGTGGCAACCGAACTGCAGAAAAGAATTGATAATCAGGCGGCGAGAATCAGCAAGGTAACCGCTTGGGAATCCGATGACGCGGGAGCTACGTATGTTGTTTGAATTGGCGAATGGCGACTGAGTAATGACAATCGGGAATGCCGAAGGGCGAATGTTGAATTAAGGAATTCTTTCAATTTAATTAATGTTCACCCTACTTGAGTTGTTGCATTTTCAATTGCTTCATCTTAATTCTTAATTTATCCTAAAATAAAACAAGTCGAGCGAAGCGATATCCATAATTCTTCATTCGACAATCGTCATTCCTAGCTCTTTCCACCTTACGATCAACTCATCCCTGTTGATTATGCTGCTGACTTCGTCTACGTGTTCCCCAATATTTTCAACCCCCCCCTCCTGCCGATCAACCAGAATAACTGACTTGACAACTTCAAGACCTTCCGAACGTGCCCGCTCGACAGCCTTAATAGTGGACCCGCCGGTCGTGGCAACATCATCAATGATCACCACCCGTTGCCCCGGCTGGACATCGCCTTCGATCCATCGCACAATACCGTGATCCTTTTTGGTTTTGCGAATCGATAACGCATTGATTGGCTGTCCATTCATTTCGGATGCAAAAGCGGTGGCCACCGCCAAAGGATCAGCGCCGAAGGTAAGCCCACCGACCCCGGACACGTCGCTGTCACGAATTTCATCAAATATCAGGTGACCCACCAGATACAGGCCCCGTGCGCTCAGAGTTGTCGGCTTGCAGTTGACATAAAACTGACTGAGTTTGCCGGAAACAAGCTTAAAACTCGGCTCCTGGGTGTATTTAAAAGATTTGCGACAAAGGATATCGATCAGTTCCTGTTTCATAATCTGTGAAGTCTTCCTTTCGGCGGATTCTCACCAGGTTAGGGCTACTCTCGACCTTGCGGTTTGGACAATAATGGACCAACCGCAAGAATCTATTGAATAAAAAAAGCAGTTCCGGTATAAAAAAGCCTCCACTTTATGGAAGAAGCCGTATATAATGGGATTCAGTGGAGGCTTTTGAGCAAGGAAAACCGGCAACGGCACTCCCTGAACTCATCAATTTCATATCAATAAATATAGAAAGGGTCAATCCATAATCAGCGGATCCAATCGGAAGCGATTGGGCCGGAGCAGATTGGATTGATTGCGCACAAATAAATATGTCACGATTACGGAGTTTGCTTTTTACCATTATCTTGGGCCTGACACTGTCATATCCACTTTTTAGTTTCGCACAGGAGGCCAGCGTAAAGCTTACCCTCAGCCAGACCATCAAGGCTGCCATCGAGGCCAACCTGCGCTTGCAGCAATCCCAGGACGAAATTGCAGCCGCCAAGGCAACCAAACGGGCGCGTACTACTGAATTTTTGCCGACCTTGAATGCTCGCTACGGCTACATCCGCCGTGATGACCCGGTCACCCAATCTTTAGGCGTACAAGACGGTCAAATCATAGATGTCCTGACACAACCTGAGGATGAATACAATTTTGTGACCTCATTCAACCAGCCTATTTTTACAGGATTTGCCCTGATAAATCAGTATAAAATCGCCAGCCTGGGATTGGATGTCGCTAATTTTTTGGAAGATATTACGCGCCAGGATGTCATTCTCGATGCAAAAAACGCCTATTATTCAATATTAAGGGCTCAAAAGCTGGTGGATGTGGCACGCGTTACCGTCCGGCAAATTGCTGCTCAAAAAGATGTTGCTGAAAACATGTATCGGGTCGGCATGAGTCCTTTAAATGACTTGCTGCAGAGCCAGGTGCAATTGGCCAATGCCAAGCAGCGGCTGATAACTGCCCAAAACAATATGGAAATCGTCAAATCCCAATTAAATACCCTGCTTCGCAGACCGGTGAATGCCCCGGTCGACATTGCCGATATCGTGGATTATACCCCCTTTGAATACGATATAGACTATTGCCTGGCCCAGGCTTCAGCAAATCGGGAGGAAATTCAGGTGGCTGACCTGGAAGTCCAAATTGCGCAAAGAGACTATAGATTATCCCAACGGGATTATTATCCGTCGGTCAACCTCACCGGCACCCTGACTCACCGCGGAACCGACTGGGATGTAAATGGCGGCGAGGGAATCGGTGATGATCAATTCTGGGATATTCGAGCTACAGCGACCTGGAATTTTTGGGAGTGGGGACGCACAACTTACGGAGTCCGGGAAAAACTGAGCCGTCTGGCCCAGGCCAAATCCCGCAAAGAAGAAGTTTTAGACAATATTGATTTGGGCGTAAAGGAGTCCTACCTGAGAACGATAGAATCCGAGCGGAATATCATCACCATTGAAAAGGCCATTGAACAGGCCAAAGAAAACTTGAGGATCACCGAGGAGCGCTTTAAAGAGCAGGTCTCCACCCAAACCGATGTGCTGGTGGCCCAAACGCTGGAAACCGACACGATGACCAATTACTACAACGCGCTGTATGATTATAAAGTGGCCAAAGCCGTCCTGTACCGGACGATCGGGCAGGAAGTACTGGAATGATTGGTGCCGCGGAGAAGAGCTCTATCATTCGAATGTTTCACGTTCATCATAATTACGGTCCCAAAAAAGCCCTGATCGATATTACGATCGACATTGCCAGAAATGAATTTGTTTTTATCAGCGGTCCCAGCGGGGCCGGTAAAACCACCCTGTTAAAGCTTTTATATCTGGGCGAACCGGTGTCCGAGGGACAAATTCTGATTGACGGTATCAATCTGGCCCGCATACCCCGCAAACGCGTCCCTCTTCTAAGACGAAAATTCGGTGTCATCTTCCAGGATTATAAACTGATCCCGACAAAAAACGTTTACGACAATGTTGCCCTGGTCCTTGAGGCCGCGGGAACTAAAAAACGCCTCACCCAGAAAAAAGTAAGACGTGTTCTGCGACTGGTCGGCATGGAAGACCGGATAAAGTCCTATCCTCCCAGTCTGTCCGGCGGCGAACAGCAACGGATCGCCGTTGCCAGAGCTATCATCGGCGACCCGAAAATAATTTTAGCCGACGAACCCACCGGCAGCCTGGATGAGGAATCTGCCGAAATAATCCTCGATCTACTCAGAGGCGTGCACATCCGGGGAGCGACAGTAATCATTGCAACCCACGACAAGGCGCTGATGCGCAAAACCGGTGGGCACATTCTTCACCTTCAACAGGGCCGTCTTGAAACTTCGGTATATTTAGAAAAACAATATGATAACGCTATTTTTCAAACGCGCGATAGATGACATTTTCAAAAACAGATTTTTGAATCTGGTCACCATCGTTACCATCTCACTGTCGATTTTAATTACCAGTGCGTTTATACTTTTTTTTATCAATACCAGTGAAATCATCAATTCCTGGAAGAAGGGCCTGCGCATCATGGCCTATCTTAAGCCGGGCGCCAGCAACACCGATTTGGCATATTTAAAGCAGGCCATCCAATCGCTGGATGGCGTTCAAAATTTACGGTTTATTCCTAAAGCAGAGGCGCTGAGCCAACTAAAAACCCAGATGCAACACCAGGCTTCCCTGCTGGAAAATCTCACTGAAAACCCTTTACCCGACAGTATTGAAATCCGGATGACCGCCACTGTCGAAAGCTGGCAACGGATTGCTTCACTGGCCTCCCAGATTGAAACGCTGACCCAGGTCCATGAGGTGGAATACGGCCAGAGATGGATCGGACGATTCATCCACCTGTTCAAATTGTTCAGGCTGGCGGGATATGCCATGGGAGCCCTCTTTTTCATGGCTGCCATATTTATCGTGGCCAACACCATCCGCCTGGTCATCTACTCAAGACGCGAAGAAGTTGAGATTATGCGTCTGGTTGGAGCAACCGATAATTTCATAAAAATTCCGTTTTATTTTGAGGGACTCATCCAGGGAGCGCTGGGTGCGGTTATTGGATTGGGAATGCTCTATCTATCCTTTTACTTTATCGCTTCCAATGTTGAACAGGATTTTTTGCCGGGCATATTTCATTTGAAGTTTATCCCTCCGTTAATAGTAGGTGAAATTCTGCTGGGAAGCATGCTGGTTGGATGGCTGGGTTGCTACATTTCTTTGAAACAATTTTTAAAAGCCTAATTTTTCGGGATGGCATATTGATATGGTCATTGGATTCCAAAAATTTGTCGCCCTGCTAAGCGGTCTGTTTCTGCTGGCAGGGGCATCAGGCACCTTCGGTTCCAGTAACCATCAAATCGGAATCGTGACAGTGGACGAAGTATTCGTACTATCTGAACCCGACCGACACAGCCGGTTGCAAAAGAAATTGAAACGGGGGACGAAGGTTAAAATTATTAAGCATCGAACTAAATGGCTGCAAATTATCCATAAAGGCGAAGAGGGGTTTATCCGGGATCGAAACGGCGCCGTTAAAATTTTGCAGACCCAAACTGCTGCAGCCAGTGATACCGCTTTGCAAGAACAGCGAGGCCTTCAAAACCAGCTTGATAAATATAAAACGCGTCAAAAAAACCTGCAGCTTGAAATTAAAAAGGGCCGCCAGGAGGTTAAAGTATTTAGCCGCAAAGAAAGCGCTATCATCAAACGCTTGAATCGGGTCGAACAGTCCCTCGATAGAAGCAGAAAACGTGTCGCCGTGTTGGGGAAAGAAATTAAATCCATCGATGAAAAAGTATCTGACGCATCAAAGGCTGTCGATAGATTGAAGCTGCGGATTCAAACCAATGAAAAATATGCGGCGCGGCGCCTGGTTGCCATGTACAAGATGAATTGGATAGGAAAATTTCATTTGCTGGCATCCGCCGGGTCAATGCATGAATTTATTCAGCGCAAAGCAGCCCTCGAGCATATCCTGGCCCATGATGAAAAGATTCGCCGCGAACTGGTGAATGATCAGGCTGATCTTAATGAAATGCTGGCCAACTTAAAGATCCATAAAAGCCACAAAAAATCGCGGGCCGCTGAGTATGAAGCACAAAACAAAGTGATGGCGCGGGAGCGATCAACGCGCAAACGATTACTGGCTGAGATACGCAGTCAAAAAGCTCTGGAACTGGCTGCCATTGACGCCTTAACACAAGCTGCCACTAACCTGGACAGTAAAATAAAAACCCTAAACAACGATATAGAAGCGGTTGCCGCCGAAAAAAACAACACGCAATTATCCTTTTCCGCTCATAAAGGCTTGCTTATCATACCGGTAAAAGGTAGAATAACCTCTTTATTCGGTCCCTATAAAAATCGGAAATACAATATTACCAATTTTCGCAGCGGCATAGATATCAAGGCGGACAAAGGGGAGCCGATTCGATCCGTCTTCCAGGGCAAAGTTCTTTATTCCAATTGGTTTAAAGGCTACGGCAACATGGTTATAGTTGATCATGGCAATAATTATTACACTGTTTATGCCCACCTGGAAGAAATCTTTAAGTCCAAAGGCGATGCCGTTGAAACACGCGAAGTCATCGCTACTGTTGGAGACACCGGTTCGATGGAGGGCGCCAAATTATACTTTGAAGTGCGCCACCATGGAAAACCGGAAAACCCGTTGGGGTGGCTAAAAAAAGGATAGAAGGAGTAATTATATGAGGAACATTAAAACACGGCCCGCAAAACTGTGGTTGCTGATGGTAATCGCTGTTGTTTTCTGGACAATCGGCACCGGATTTTACCGTGACCTGTCGGCCAAAAGTGAAGAGGCATACGAAGAGCTAAAAGTATTTTCCGACGTTATAGAATTAATTGAGCGGGAATATGTCGACGAAGTAGATACCAAAGAATTAATTCAAAAGGCGATTCAGGGAATGGTTCAGAGCCTGGATCCCCATTCATCGCTTCTGCCGCTGGAAGCTTATGAAGATCTTCAGATTGATACCAAAGGAAAGTTCACCGGTATCGGTATCCATATCACCATGCAGGACGGCTTTGTTACGGTAATTTCGCCAATCGAAGACACGCCTGCGTATAAGGCCGGAATCAAAGCCCGGGACCGAATCATAAAAGTCGATGGCCAATCGGCCAAAGATCTCAGAGAAGCCGTCAAAATGATGCGCGGACCGAAGGGAACTCCGGTCGTGGTCACCATCCTGCGCGAAGGGGTTAAAAAACCCCTTGAATTCGAATTGATTAGAGATGTCATTCCCATCCAAAGTGTAAAATCCATCAAGCTGGAGCCCGGCTTTGGCTATATCCGGCTATCAAATTTTACTGGAACCACCACCAATGAACTGGAACAGGCGCTTGAAAAATTGGAAAATTCGGATGGCCCCTTGAAAGGCCTGATCCTGGATCTGCGCAATAATGGCGGTGGATTGCTGAATCAATCCATCAAAGTCGCCGATCTTTTCCTGGATGACGGTAAAATTCTATCCATCAAAGGACGCAACAAGAAAAACACCAAAGTTTTCAAGGCCTCTGCCTCCAGTATTGCACGAGATTATCCGCTGGTGGTTTTAATCAATGGCGGCAGTGCCAGCGCCTCAGAAATCGTTGCCGGTGCGCTGCAGGATCACAAGCGGGCGCTCATTTTGGGTACCACTTCTTTTGGCAAAGGTTCAGTACAGACGGTCGAAACCCTGCGGGATGGCGCCGGTTTAAAGCTAACCATCGCTCGATATTATACTCCCAATGATCGCTCGATCCAGGCCAAAGGCATTAAGCCGGATATATATCTGAAGCTCCGACGTCTGGATTCGGACGAAATCTCAAAAAAAGATGAAGGCCTACTAAAGGAAAAAGATCTGGAAAACCATCTTGAAGCTGAACCGGGTAAAGAAAAACGGCAAGACGGCAAGGGCGAAGAGAAGGAAAAAAGTGAGCAGAAAGACCGAATGAAGGAGGCCGAATTAAGAATCGGTCCACTGACGGTTGAATCGCTGAAATTTGACAATCAGGTAATGCGTGCCCTCGAGATGCTGAGGGGTTATGAAATCTTTAAAAATATGAAAGGCTAGTTTATTTTCAAATGATTGAATATTTAAGGTCCGCCTTCGACGGACTTCAAACATTCAATAGTCAATGGTCAATTCCGGTTTATCCGGCTTAAGTATATGGCAAAACGAAAAACCACCCGCAAAAAGAAGGTCGGCAAAAAATCCCGCAAAAACACATTATTCACAAATTCCCTGTTAAAAGCGTTGGCCGGAATCGCTGGTTTATTGATTCTGGTCGTGCTGGCAGGTGTGATGGCTCATTATTTAATAACACCCGGAAAACCTTTACGCCCGCGAGGTGCACCCGCTAAATCAGTTTCGTCCGTCAAAAAACCGATTGCGGAAATTCCCAAATTTGAAATTTATCC